>JAEEGK010026173.1_pt1 | contig 11900 bp, 8 predicted proteins | sample 8958771 | NCBI WGS metagenome assembly JAEEGK01 (sample SAMN16246547, study PRJNA631951) | gut metagenome | biome: gut microbiome; feature: rumen; material: SC-attached | host: Bos | place: Iran: Karaj | collected 2018-10 | reverse complement strand
TTTTTTAATTAATATAATATATTTTTTTTCTATTTATTATTAATATTCATATTTATATTTATAAAAATAAATGAATATATATTATTTCCAAATATTTTTTTTAATATTTAAAACCTTTTAATTCACCTTCTAAATCAATTATTTCATTAAATATCCATATTAATCCTTTTTCTTCTTTTCCTAATATAATTTCTTTAAATTCCATAAATATTTCATTTTTTTCTTCTTTTATAACATTTTCCTCATATATATTTTTAATTTTTTCATTTTTTTCAAATAATGTTTCTAAAACATCATTGCTATTTACTGGTTTATATTCTTTACCAATCATAAATGTTATATGTGGAAATTTATTATCTATTTCTTCTTCGGATTTACATATTAAAATCATTATTTTTTCATATACTATTATTAATCCAAATATTTTTACAAACGTTTTTTTTCCATTCACAAAATTTTTATAAATATTATTATTTTTATTACTATTTTTTTTCCCTAAAAATAAAGTTGTTATATGAAAATGTTTTGCAAATTTATATATACCATTTGATTCATTTTCATTAAAATTTTCAAAAGTTGGTAAAATTATTTCATTTGAATTTATTTTTTCTTTTAATTTTTTTAAATAGGGGGATAATTTTAAATATAAAAGGCCATTGTCTATTAAAATTCCCAAATATAAAAAATTAGGTGTATATTTATTTTTTTTCCTTTCCATAATTAATCTGATAAATTTGTATGATTAAACAATTTATTATATTTTTTTATTATTAAAATTTTTAAAATTATATTATTATCTATTAATATTTTTATTTATGTCAGTTGACCCTGCTACAAATAATTCCAATGATGATGATAAAGTAATGCATTGGAAAGAATATGATGATTTTTATTCAGCACATGAACTGCAATTATTTGGAATGCAATTTCCTAAAGAATTATGTCAAAAATTATATATTATTCTTAAAAATGAAGTTTTTAATAGTGATGAATATTTCGAAATTATAGATAATCAAGAAGAAAAAAGATATATGCTTAGGGCTAAAAAATCTTTAATTAAAAATGATTTAGTTTTTCTTATTGATCACGCATGGACATTTAAATTAAGACAATATAATTATTTTTGTGAAAATTTTCCTAATATTATAAAAAGAACTGCTATAATGTTAAAATATGGAGATCGATTAAAAAAAATAATTGATATGTCAAATAAAAATAATGAAGATAACAAATTTAAAGATGTTAAAGAATATAATTTAAATTTATTAAAAGAAAATAATTACACATTTTTAATATATGATGATTATAAAATTGATGATAATAATTTAGAAGAATTTGTTATAAAATATATAAAAAATGAAACTGAAACTTTATCTCTCGAAGATAATAATATTGAAAATATACAATTAATTTATGATGAAATTTTAGATAAATTTAAAAATATAAAATGTTTATACCTAAGAGATAATACTTTTTGTGATGTAAATGAAAATTATGAAAAAGAAATTATCGAAAAATTTCCAAACATTCAAATATTAAATAGAAAATTAACTAAAAACGCAAATGAATGGGCATTAAATTATTTATTAAATAATCTTTCTGATATTAATTATAATAAAAATTCTGATTTATATACTTATTATAATAATTTATATGGAATTGAAAAAAATTTAGATTTAAATGATAGAGACCCATTTGTTTGTAATTTTAAAATATTTAAAAATATAAATAATAATCAAAGAAAAATAGTTTCAATTGATTTAAGAGAAAATAATTATGATTATAATAATAAAGAAATGCAAGAAAATTTAATTAATTTTCTAAAATCTTTTCCTAATACCTTAGAAAATATATATTTTGATATTCAAGATGAATATCTTTTTAGTGAAGATTCAGATATACAATCAGATGAAACATATTCTATATTTTTAGATAAAGAATTATTAAATAAAATAAAATCAACTATTCCAAATATAAAATATTTAAATTATATTTCTTTAGATAAAATTTTATCAAAAAATGATAAAATAAGTTTATATCAATTATTTAGAGAATTTTATGTTCATAAATATATGTGGAATATAAATAGAACATATCGTTTAGTTACAAGTGAAAAATATGATGAAGACCCAATATGGTATATCAATGATGAATTTGGAAGTGCAATTAATCATAGTGATGTTCCCAATTGTTGTATGTTTCCATTTATTTATTCAAAAAGTGGAAAATTTGAAGAAAATGAATTAATTACATATTCAATTTTATGGCCTAAAAAAGATATTAAAAAAGGAGACGAAATTTTTATTGATTTTTTAACTAATATAAATGAAGAAGATGAACGTTCAAGTAGACTAACATGTTGGTATGATACACCAAGAAAATATTTTATTAATAAATTTAATGAAAAATTAAAAAAATATAATAAAATAAAGAATGAAAATAAATATGAAAATTTTTTGAACCAATTAGATAAATTATTTGAAATGACAAAAAAAAAAGAAATTATTTCTGATGAACTAATAAAAAATATTTTTAATTTTAATATGGCTGGAAAAGATGAAAATTTAATTAATAAAACAATTTCTAAAATAAAAATTTCATTAGAAAATTTTAACAACGAAATAAATTTAAATAAATATTTTATAGAAAATTTTAATGATTCAGATAAAAAAATAAAAGTATGTACTGATTTACCATATGTTAAAAATAATTTAAAATTAAATAATATAGAATTTACTAATGATATAGTTGAAGCTGACATAATATGGATAAATTCAAATATTTTTACTTTATTAGATGAAAATAAAATTGAATTAAAAAATAAAGGAGAAAATGTTTATTTCAATCAATTTCCTTATGAAAGTGTAATTACTTTTAAATCAAATTTAACATATTTAATTCAAGAAAATTTAGGAATTAATAATATTATTGGATTATCATATGAAATGAAAACTGAATTAGCTGAAATAATCGGTAATTATTTTTATAATGAAGATTTTAATTTAAATAATACATGGATATTAAAACCAATAAATATGAGTCGATCAATGGATATGGTTATTACAAATAATTTAAAACAAATTATAAGAGCTTTAGAAACAGGTCCAAAAATTTGCCAAAAATATATTAATAAACCTTTTAAAATGTATAATAAAAAATTTGATTTAAGATTTATCATTGCTGTTAAAAATATTTTTCCTTTAGAATTATATTTTTATAATAAAATGTTTTGGATTAGATGTTCAAATAAAGAATATAATGAAGATTCTTTATCTTTTGATGATTATGAAATTCATTTTACTGTAATGAATTATTCTAATTTTAATATGAAAACAGTTTATGATAAAGATTTTATTAATTATTTAAAAGAAAATAATATTGAATGGGACCCTATTTATAATAAATTAAAAGAAAAAGTTAAAAAAATTTTTATTTTAGCAAGTAAAGATTGTCCTCAAATGATAAATTTTTGCAGCAGATCTATATATGGATTAGATGCAATGATTGATGAAAATTATGAGCCATATGTTATTGAAATTAATTTTCAACCTGATTGTACAAGAGCTTGTAATTTTATTCCTGAATTTTATAATGATATATTTAATTTATTATTCTTTGATAAAAATGAAGGAGCTGAAAAAGTTTAAATATTATATTAAATAAAAATTATTCATTTTATGTTTATTAAATTATATAATAAAAATATAAATTTTATATTGTTTTTATCATTATGTATTATATATTTGTTTTCATTTAAAATAAATTCATTATTAATTTTTTAAATTTTTATTTCCAAAAACAAATCATAATTTATTTATAATGAGCGAATATAAATTATATTAAATAAATATATTATTCATTTTTTTCTTTTTTAAATCAAATAAAATATAAGTAAAATAATAAAAATGAAACGAAAAAATTCTCAAAAAAATAAATACAATATAATGAAATCATATTCAAAAAATATTAGAAAAAAAATATTTAATCCATATTATAGAGAATATTCTGTATATGAAATTGAATTAATTAAAATAATACAAAAATTTTATAGAATTCATTTTAAAAAAAATATTTATAAAATTATATTAATTCAAAAATTTATAAGAGGATGGTTTACTAGGAAATTATTATCTGAAATAAATGATATTAATAATAAATTGAATAGATTTTTTTTTATAATAAAAATAACAATATTTTATCATCATATTCATTTTAATTATACAAACGCAAGAATGAAAAATTATAATGGTAAATTGGTGTTTTATTTTTTTAAATTACAAAGATATATAAAACATTTTTTATTAAAAAAAAAGATTAAAAAATTTTTAAGAAGTAAATCATTAAATAATTCATATATAATTTATCAAGTTCCAAAAAAAATAATAAAAAATAATTTGAGAAAAAAATTTAATTTTTTTGTTAGAAAAATTTGCCCTTTATCAAAAATTTTAATGTTACAAAGAAATATAAAATATTTTTTAAAATATAAATGTAGAAGACAGATAAATAAATCAAATTTAAATAAATTATTTTATTTTGAGAAAATAATTAAAAAATATAAATTAGAAAAAAAAGTTAAATCACATTTAAATAAAAATAATAATAATCTTTTATATAAAATTGCAAATATTAAAAATAATTATATAACCAAAAAAATAATTAGCTATCATCATTTAAAAATTATTCAACAAAATTATAAAAAACATTATAATTATTTAATTTATAATTATAAAATACAAAAAGTAAAAAAAATATCAAAAGTATTTTTAAATAAACATCAATTTATTTCAAGAATTTTTAAAATTGAAGAAATTCCAAAAATAATTTTAATTCAACAAAAAGTAAAATATTTTCTTTATAAAATTAATTCTAATGTAAATATAATTCAAAAACAATATAATTTAAAATGTATATTCACTAAAAAAAATTATATATTAAATAAAAATTTTAAAAAAGAAAAAATTATTGAAATTATAATAAATTTAAATAATATTATAATAAAACAAATAAGAGAATATATATTCTTATTATTTTTTGGAAGAAAAATAAAAAGTGTAACTTCTTTTAAAAATAAATCAATTTTTAAACTAAATAATAATAATAATAATAATAATTCGAAAAAATTTCTAATTAAAAAACATTTAACAATGAAAGTAAATAAAAATAATTATAATGATAAACAAAGATTACCTGTTAAAAAATCTGCCACAAGAAAAAGTCAAAATACAAATATTAATATAAATGAACAAAAAATAGCATATAGTACTTCAATGAAGAAAAAAAAAGTAACATTTTCAGAAAAACAATTTGAAGACTTAAATAATTTTACTTTAAATGAAATTAAAAACAAATCAAGATCTAAAAGTAATGCAAATATTTTAGCTGATAAAATAAAGATTGCCCATAGAAGTGTAAAATTATCAGAAATTCCTAATTTATCAATTAATAAAATTTATAGACAAAAAACAAGAAGTAAAAGTTTAATGAAAAATCAAATTTATAATTTTAATATTAAGATTTAAAATAATTAATTAATTTATACTAATTTAATTTTATTATTATAAATTTTTTAATTAAAACACAAAAACAAATAAAAATTATAAATAACAACAATTTTTAAGTTTATTTTTATAATTCAATGTATTATTTATAACATTTAATAATAACTTATATATTTATAATTTAAATTTTATCAACAATACACAATCTTAATCATTAAAATCAGTTAAAGTTTTATTTTTTTTTAAATAATCAGTTATTCTATCATTAAAATTTACATTATTAATTTGAGTAGTTAAATTTTTATTTTTATTATAAAAATTTGATAGTTTTTTTTTAAATTCTCTATCACTTTTACTAAAAATTTTATTTCTTTTTCCTGATTTATTTTCCTCATTTTCTTCATTATTTTCTTCATATTCTGAGTCAATTTCATTTAATTTATTTTTAATAGTTTTATTTTTCATAATTAATATTTCTTCTTCTTTTTTTTCTTGTTCTTCTTGTTTTTCTTCTAAAATTTTAGCTTCTATAGCAGCTTTTTCTTCTAATCTTTTTTTTTCTTCATTTTTTTTTCTTTCTTCTTCTTCTTTTTTCTGTCTTTCAGATTCATAAAAAATATCTCCAACTTCTTCTTTATACCAATCATTTACATTTTTATTTAAAGTTTGAATAATTAATAAAGTATCTTTCATTTTTTCACTAACTAATTCATTTTCAGATAAATTTTTTAACGCTTTTAAAGCATTAAACAAAGCTTCTTTCGCAATAAAAAAAGAATTTATTCTTTTATTCAATATTTCATTTAAAAATATACTATAATTTAAATAAATATTTAATTTAGTTGCATTTAAATTATCTTTTTCTTTCATAATTTTAATTGATTCATTATAATATTTATATGCCTGTTGTTTATTCACAAATAATTGATGACCTGTCGTAATTTCAGCCATATATCTATAAAAATCCGCTTTAACTTTTAAAAATCTTGCTTTTTGTTCATCTTCTAATTCATAAATCAAAATATGCTCATTTATTAATCTAATAACATGTTCAGATCTTCTTAAAACATGTTTTTCTTTTTCTTCTTTTATTTCTTGTATCATTTTTTTTCCACTTTTTTCAGTAATAATTAATTGATTTAATCTTCTTTGAGCCATTCTTAATTTAGATATATAACCAAAATTAATTCCTAAAAAAACTCTAATTTGATCTTTATTTAAAACTGTTTCACATAAACTTATCATTTCATCTGCATATTTAATTCCTTCTTTATAATCATTTAAAAGTAATGCTAAATCTGCTAAAAAATATGCTTTTTCCCATTTATTAAAAACTGTTTCTTGACTACTTAATTCAGATTCTCCTGAACTTGAATATTCTTCATCTAAAGTAGGAACTATAGAAGATGAATCATTTGATAATTTTTCACTTTTTGTTAATACACGATTATTTGTATTTGTATCATCAATTTTAAATGATAAAGTTTTTTTATATGATCTTGGATTTATTGTTTTATTAGTTATTAATTTTCTAGCATTGTTTAATTTTTCTTTGGGATTTATTAATAAATTAGATTGTTTTGAATTAATATTAATTAAATTATTTTTCAGATTATTTTTATCACTAAATAATAAACTTTTTTTTGAAGGATCATTTTGTTCAGATTTAGTATCAATTGAATCATTAAATTTATTAATATTTAAATTTAATATTTTATTAGATTTGTTAGAATCTAATGTAGAAATTTTTTTCATATTATAATTTAAATTTAATAAATAATATTATTATCTAAAATATTTAATCAATATTTAATTAGTAAAATAAAAAATATTTATAAATTATAATATTATATTTTTATTATTTAAATATTCAATTTAAATAAATAATGAGGTTAGGTTCAAATTCATATTCAAAAAACAACCCCTCATCAACAATAACCACAAGTGCAACATCAAATAATAATAATAGTAGTTTTGTTTATGATGATGAACCGGAATGTAAAATAAATTTTAATAATATATAGATAATAAAATGTCTTATAAAGATATGAAATCATCAATAAATAAAAAATTAAGAGTGATTTATTCAGAAAATCAAAAATTAGAAAGTGAAAATGCAAATTTATCAAAAGAAATTCAACAATTAACAGCAAGTTTAAGAGAAATGGTTCCTGGTTTTAGTAATGATACTTCAAATCCTTTTCCATTATATACTGAACTTCAAAATAAATTAAATGATTATATTAAAATAACATGTCAAGATATTTTTTTTGATTTTTTACAACCAAAATTAAATATGAAATTTACTGTAAAATTTTTTAAAAATATTCTACAAAAAATTTCTGATATTATTAGAAGTTATTTTAGCCCTCTCGAAAGTCAATTACAAAAAACTTTATTACAAAGAAGAATACCAAAAGCAATTAATAATGTATTAAAAAAATCATATCAATATAAATACAAAGAAATTTCAAATCAAATAAGAAAAATGATAAATATTGATAATTTAATAAACGCTGTTGGAAAAGAAATTAATTTCAATTTTGACGAAAATGATGAAGATGATTATTATAAAATGGTAGAAATTTTTATAGAAAAAACATTTGAAATTATTTTTTTATGTCAAATAAGTGATCCTCAAATTGTAGTTGATTTAAATCAAATAGGAAATGAAGTAAAATATAATTCAATAGTTCAAGATTCAATGGATGGATTTATTAAACAAAAACAAAGTGTTATTGTAATAATACCTATGTTTTATAAAGGTGCTGAAAAAGGAAAAGACACTGGAATTACAAAGTCACAAGTTCTTGAAAAAAATTATTATTTTCCAGAAAGTAACTAAAATATTTTTATTTACAAATTATTTATATTATTATCATTATACTATTATATTAATTTATTTTTTTATTTTTATGTATAAATATTTATTTCTTATAAAGTTTAATATTAATTATATTAATATTATTTATTTTAATATTCTTTTATATTATTTGTGATGTCATAATTTTTTAAAATATTTTTTTATTCAAAGAAAAATAAAACTAAATTAATTATTTATTTTATATTATTAATAATATTTTAATCTATTAATTTATTCATTAATATTTAATATTTATTAATAATTTATCATATTTAATATTTATTTTAATATAAATTAAAAAAATTTACTAGTTTTTTCAAATAATAATAATAATAATGATAATAATAATATCAAATTTAAATTCATTTTTTAATATAAATTAATATTTTAAATATTATTAAAATTCTATTTTGCATGAGCCATTGCTAAATCCATTTGTTGTTGAGCATAAGATGATTGAACAAAACTTTCCATATTAGTCCAAGTTCCAATAAAATCAGTTATAGTCGGATAAAAATTAGTATCAAAATTTTTAAAGTTATCAATATACCGATCACAATATTGTTTAATCATTTTTTTTAATTCATAAATATTCATCTTATTAGCATAACCTAATTGATTATAAATTTTTTGCAAAGATAAAGAATCTTTATAACAAATATGTTCAAAAGCATACACTTTATCTCTAAGAACTCTTTCTTTATCAACTTCTTTATCTTCAGGATTAATTTCCATTTTATTTATATCATTCATCGCAAAAACTTTCTCTTTTTTAGTAGTTACTCTACTTAATTCAGAAGTATATTTATTTCTAAGTTCTTCTCTTCTTTCTATTAATGATTGATATGAAATTCCTTCTAATTTAATAAATTTGAAAAAGTCTTTTATATAATCTTTCACCATATCATTTTGTTTTATTAAAATTCTTCTCCAGTTTTTAAAGAATTGTCCTAATTCTTCATATGATTTTGAAATAGTTTGTTTCATTACAACACGAGTGTTTAAAAGATGTAAAATTTCGAAATTTTTTTGAATATCTTGAAGGTTTTCAGCAACTGCTGCTAAATTATTATAAAACATTTTCATATGTTGATTTAATCTATCAAAAATTTGAGTTTGCAATTTAAAATATTTACTAATATTTATAAAATATTTTTCATTTCCTTCATCATGAGAAATAATTGCTTTTCCATCTAAAGTTTTATAATCTTCAACATAAGAAGAAGGATTCATTGAATTATATTCTTTAAATTTAGCTTCTAATTTACTTCTATCTTCATAAGAAAGAAAAGCTAATAAAAATTCATGAGCTTTAAATGATTCATTTTCAACAATTGAATTAATAAATAATCTCAAAAATTTCATTCTTTTAAAAATATAATCATCTTCTAATCTTCTATTACCCATTTTCTTTTTTGGTAAAGGAGCAACATTAAAACCTGGGAAAAATTTCACTAAAATTTTTCTAAGATTATCAAAATCACTGTATCTTCTAATAACATTCCATCCAAAAGGTTGAGTTTTAATATCATAAGTAACATAATCTTTTCCAAGCAATCCTCCAGCTTGTTTTTTTGGATTATCAATTGTAACAATAATTTTATTTCCATTTAATTGTGTTTTTTCTAATTTTCTGCATTCAATTGTCTTTTCAGTTGATTGTTTATTTTCATTAATATTTACTTTTTCAATATTTTCAACATTTTCTTTTTTTACTTCATTTTCATCTTCTTTTTTTTCTTCTTTTGGTTGTTCTTCTTTTTTCGCATTTGATGTGTGAAGAGCAACAAATTCTTCAACAATTTTTGTTAATTCTTCTAAGGTCCAACTATTTAAATCATCACCACCTTCTTTTTTTCCTAAACAAAAAGAAATGAATTCATTTTGATCAAGATTTTTATCTAAAATTTCTCTTTTAAGTAATTCTTGCTTTTCTTTAATTTGTCCATCATCTTCTTGACTTTCCATTTTACCTTTTTAAATATTAATTTTTGATATCTCAAAAATATATTATTTTTTTTGTTTTTAAATAATTATTATAAATTAATTTATTTTATAAATAAATTAATTAATATTTTTGTTTAAAATTTTTTGATGAGTTCTTTGAGTCAACCAAAATATGTAATTGATATTCCTGAATTTAATATGAATGAAAATGATAACATAAAAACAATTAATATAGACACATTATCAAATACAAATAGTAATAATAGTTTAAAAACACAAGAAGCAATTTGTAATTTAATAGACGTTATTAATGACAATAATTTAAACATTTTTTATCAAGACAGTCCTTCAAATTTTAAACATAACATTGATCAATTGAATTTAAAATTTTATTTAGAAACAGAAAAAATTTTAAATAGCAATGGCGACATTACGAGCAATCAAGACAAATTATTTTTAATTTTATTTAAACAAATTAATTTATATATCAAAGAAATTGAAAGATTAAATACTGTTATTTTAGAACAAGGAAAAGATCCACTTTGTTTAAAAAAAAGAATGACTATTATAACAAAACAAAGAGACGATTTTGAAATAAAAGAAAATTTAATACAAACGCTTAAAATTTCAAAAAATACTCTTGAAAAAAAAGTAAGTAATTTATTAGTTAGTGAAAATAATATTAAAATTGAAAATGAGAAATTAAAAAAAGAAAATAAATATTTAAAAGATATTTTAAATGAAAAAAATTATGCTTCTATTGAAAATCTTCAAAGTAGTAATGATTTTATTTTTGAGGAATTTAAAGAAAAAAATAAAAGAACTTATTCTGATGCAAATAAAAATTTTTTCAATACTAGTAAAAATAATATTAATAATGGATTTGAATTAAATAATATTATTTCTAATAATACAATTTCAAATAATAATCTTATGATTTTAAATAAAAATGATACAATAAAATTTGAAAAATCACCAAATAAAAAATCAAATAGTAAATTAAAAATTATAAAATCTGTTAAAAATAAAATGAATAATACAAATCTTTCAAATACAACAACAATTTCAGCAAATTTTAATAAAAATGAATTAAAAAGTCCAAGAAATAATAAAGATTTTACTTTTAGTAAATCTTTAAATAATTCTAATAATAATACATATGAAGAATTAAGTGGTGAAATGCATGATTTAATTCAAATTGAAAATTTATTATTAGATATGAAAAAATATTTTTTGGAAAAAAATAAAAATGGTGGAAATATATAGTATTTATATTATATTAATTTTTATATATGTATATATTTTTTAAGTATATAATTATTAGATATATAAAAATATATTTTATATGATAATTTGAACTTATTTTATATTTTTATTTTTATATTATTAATATTATTTATATTATTTATATATGATATATATAATATATATTATAAAATATATATTATATAATATATATTATAAATTATTATATATTTTTTATAATAAATAATTATTTATAATTTAAATAAATTTTTCTTTTGATATAAAAGAAATGTTAATTGGGGGATTGGGGATTGGGGATTGGGGATTGGGGATTGGGGATTGGG
>JAEEGK010026172.1_pt1 | contig 11900 bp, 8 predicted proteins | sample 8958771 | NCBI WGS metagenome assembly JAEEGK01 (sample SAMN16246547, study PRJNA631951) | gut metagenome | biome: gut microbiome; feature: rumen; material: SC-attached | host: Bos | place: Iran: Karaj | collected 2018-10 | reverse complement strand
CGCAAGGCGCTGGCTACCACCTCACAGCTCAACACTCAAGACTCAGGAGCTCAAACCTACCGCGTCAGCCTCCCTACCGTGCACATCACCGACGCGCCGCGCTTTGCCTATCGTGGCATGCACCTCGACGTGTGCCGCCACTTCTTCCCCATCGACAGCGTCAAGACCTACATCGACATGCTTGCTCTCCACAACATGAACACCTTCCACTGGCACCTTACCGACGACCAGGGCTGGCGCATCGAGATCAAGCAATATCCCGAGCTCACCTCCATTGGCTCCATTCGCAAAGGTACGATGATCGATCGCGACTTCAGTTCGAACGACTCCATCCCCTATTCCGGCTACTTCACCCAGGAGGAGGCCCGCGAGATTGTACGCTATGCTGCCGAACGTCACATCGAGGTGATTCCCGAAATCGAGATGCCCGGCCATATGCAGGGTGCCCTGGCTGCCTATCCGCAGTTGGGTTGCACGGGTGGTCCCTACGACGTCATCGGCTGGTGGGGCATCAGCGACGATGTGCTCTGCATGGGCAATCCCGAGGTGGTGAAGTTCTGCACAAACATCCTCGACGAAATCATGGACATCTTCCCCTCAAAGTACATCCACATCGGCGGTGACGAATGTCCCAAGGTGCGCTGGGAGAAATGTCCCAAGTGCCAGGCCAAGGTGCGCGAACTGGGCTTGAAGAAGGACAAGCAGTTCACCGCCGAACAGAGATTGCAGAGCTGGTTCACCCGTCAGATCGATGACTATCTCACCGCCCACGGCCACACCGCCATCGGTTGGGACGAGATCCTCGAAGGCGGCATCTCCGACAACGCCATCGTGATGTCTTGGCGCGGAACTGAAGGTGCTATCGAAGCTGCTCGTCAGGGGCATCATTCCATCATGGTTCCTACTGCTTACTTCTATTTCGACTATTATCAGCGCAAGAACCGCGAACACGAACCTCTCGCCATCGGTGGCTATGTCCCCATCGAGAAGGTATATAGCTTCAATCCCCTCCCCGAGGTGCTCTCCGACGAGGAGAAATCCTACATCTGGGGCGTGCAGGCCAACATCTGGACCGAATATATCCACACGTTCAACCACGTGCAGTACATGGCCTTGCCCCGCATGGCAGCCCTCGCCGAAGTGCAGTGGTGTCAGCCCGAACAAAAGGACTATGCCCGTTTCTTCGGCCAACTCGGTCATCTCACCGGCCTCTACGACCTCTACGGTTGGCGCTGGTCACGTCAGGCCTACGAGGAGCCTATGACCGACGAATAACCCTCACATCGATGCTTCACGGGGAAGCCCTAAGGAGAACTTCCCTATTAGCATATTCCTTTTTTACATCTTGCACCCGGTGCCCGTGCTCTTTTGAGTTCGGGCACTTTTTATTTAAAACAAAAAAAGGGGCTTACCCCCCTTTTAAGAATTGTAGAATTTCTCCCTGTCATGAATGATGCCGGAGAGGTTGTCGGTTGCCCACTCGACAAGATTGTCAAGCAGTGGAGTCAAAGTCCTTGCCCGCTCGGTAAGTTCATATTCGACGCGAGGAGGGACTTCGGCATAGGCATAACGATGGACCAAGCCATCGGCCTCAAGGCTGCGCAAGGTACGCGTCAACATCTTCTGCGAAATGTCGGGGATGTCTTGTTGTATCTCTTTGAAACGCATAGGACGGCTGGAAGGCTCCAATGTTAGTAGAACAAGAATACTCCATCGGTCGCCAATGCGGGCAATGACATTACGAATGGGGCACTTGGGGAAGTGCAGATCGCTGACTTTGTTCTTAATCTCCATTATTCAGATATTTTTAAGATGATTTTACCTCCGGCTCCACCTCGCTCCAATAGGGTATGTGCCTCCACGATTTGGTCAAATGTAAACACACGGCTATACAAGGGCTTGATGCCAGCCTCACGAATCAGCGTGAAAAGGCCGTCGATGGCCTGGCGAGTTGGATAGTTTGAGAAGAATCCCGTCAGGAAAACACCATTGGGGATAAACTTGATAGGGTCGAAATGCTCGACGGTAAAGACGTTACCCAGGATTCCCGTGTTGCAGACATAGCCGGGACGTGTGACGGCAAACAACGAGTCACGAAGGGTCTTTGGGCCAACGAGTTCGAGTACCTTGTTCGGTTGCACTGGCAACTGCTGCCTGCTGATTGCCTCATCGTCGATGATACAATGGTCGGCGCCAATACGCTCCAACATCGGGAACGAAGATGCACGGCGTGCAGCAGCGATTACAGTTGTCCCCATGGCTTTGGCCAGCTGGATGGCGGCTTGGCCCACGGTACTGGTGGCGCCACGTACAAGCAGTGTGTCACCACGTCCGAGCATCAGGCATTCGGTCAACGAGCCGTAAGCGGTGAAATAGGTTTCAGGGATGGCAGCAAGCGAAACCCAATCGAGTTCCGTTTCCACCCGAAAGACATTTCCGACAGGAAGCAGTGCATATTCGGCATAGCTGCCATCGAACGAACGCCCCATGCCGCCCATCAGGGCAATCACCTTGTCGCCCTTGCAAAATGCAGAATCTGACGCATCCGCAATTTCGCCCACGCACTCTATACCTGGCACAATGGGCGTGTTGATATATTCATTGTCGGCTTCGAACATGCGAAGCAGCGCCTCGCTGTGGTTCAGTCCGGCTGCATACACTTTCACCAAAACCCATCCGGGGCGAACCTTTGGAACAGGTATCTCACTGACCTGCAAATCTTCGGCCTTACAGCAGCCGTTAATCACAATCGCTTTCATCATTCTCAATCCAATCGTACAATAGCTTCCACAGGGCAGTTCTCAAAACAGTTTCCACAATGGAGGCAATGTTCTGCCTGAATCCGGAATGGTTCTCCTTCAATGATACATTCCTGTGGACAATTTGCCATACAAGTGCCACATTGAATACATGCATCAGTAATAGAAAAGCCTTTCACTTCAGGTGTTGCATCGCCCATAGTATAATAATAACGGTCGATGGGGCGCACGCCAAGGTTGAAATACTCTATCTGGGCATCACGAATTGAAAAGATAATACCTATGCTCCGAGTATCGCCAGGATAAACATTGACCAGATAGGGCTGTTCCTCGAAAATGACATTTTTCCAGTGCTCCTGTTCCTCTTCCGGCACAGGTTTGGCAACAGCCGACAAGCGAATCATCTCCTTGAATTTTGTCAATGCGTGAATCTGCACATGACCATCGTCAAGCAATTGTCGGCAAAAGTTCTTTCCCCGGGCTGTATAGAAATAGATGGCGTCAGGCTCAAAGTGAACAGCCGAAATGCTGCGCACTTGCGGATGCCCTTTTTCATCGACAGTGGCGAACGAGAGGATGCCGACATAGCCGAGTTTCTTGATACAAGTTTGTGCGTCCATAGGTGGTATGATTAGTCAAAAAAGTTTCTTCCAACACTGTGGGTCAGGAGCATAGAAATTCTTGGTATATCCGTAGGCCACGGCAGGACAGCCTCGACAGAAGCGGAGCAGTTCGCATTTCCTGCACTTCTCGAAGCGTTCGTGCTGGCGATACTGTTCCATGCGCGGGCCGTGGAACACATCGTACATTTCTTCGCTGACGGTGCCCACATAACTTTCAAAGCGTCGGCATGCCATCAACCTGCCGTCGGCAGCAATGGTGAAATGACAATTGCCGCAGTTGCAGCCGTCATAGATAGTATCCTCGGCCAAACCTTCCGGAATCTTGAAGAGTCCGCGCTCATAGAGGTAGAGTGTCCACAGGTGATCTTTCAGATTGAACGTCGTCTCGCTATCTTTATATTGCTCAAATTTCTGCCAGCATTTGTCCAAAAAAGCACGATAGCGCTGCGGCTCGATATGCCATGTCTCCTGGTGCGACTTGTCTTCGCTTGTGGGACAGTAACGGCCAAAGGCGAAGATGTCGGCTTGATGCTCCACAATGACATCAATCAGCGCTGGAATCTCGTCAATATTTGTAGCTGAAATGGTTGACATGATGGCACAATGCAAACCAGCACGTCGTATCGTGCCGATAGCCTCAAGCGTAGCATCAAACGAACCAGGCTTGCGGAAACGATCGTGGGTGGTACGCAGTCCGTCAAGACTGAGTTGATACTTGCGGCACCCCAATTCCTTCAGCCTTCGACAAACCTCATCCGACAGGTGAAAAGGATTGCCCATGATTGTAAATGGAATGGCACGTTTATGTACCAATTCCAGCAAATCCCAGAAACGTGGGTGCAAGATGGGATCCCCGCCTGTAATATATAAATAAGGTAAGCAGGACATCCTTGCAGACATCCGCTCGATGTTGGCAAGCACCGCCACCATCTTTTCCCAAGGCATCTCCACCAATAGCGGATGTCCCTCGGAAAAGATGTAGCAATGCTTGCAACGCTGATCGCACTTGTCGGTGATATGCCACTGAAAGGCGAAATAGTCCATTGTCGATAAGAGAAGATCGGTTATTTACTTCTCACCAGCTCCGCAAGCACTTCCGCAAGCAGCAGGCTTTTCGGCAGGCTTGTCCCCTGCTCCACAAGCGCTTCCACAAGCAGCGGGCTTCTCGGCAGGCTTGTCCCCTGCTCCACAAGCGCTTCCGCAAGCAGCGGGCTTCTCGGCAGGCTTGTCACTGGCTCCACAGGCAGCTCCACAAGCAGAGGGTTTCTCACTTTGTCTCAAAATTCCCTGTGCGCTGTGCGCAAAATTCAGATTTGTTCTTTTCATTGGGTCTAATAATTAAGATTATACACTAATAGTCACTTTTTGATTGTAACCGCCGCAAAGATACAGCTTTTTCTTGAAAAAACAAAGAAGAGACATGTATGTTTCTTACTTTCTGTTGGAAACCATTGCTGAAAATCAGCCATTTCTATTCAGTTCGATTAATTTTAATTAACAACCAAAACAGACTAAATTATTATCATCCTGCAATGCGACGAACGAAAGAAACCAAGGGCGAAATCTAAACAAATGTTAAAGTTTCGCAATTTATAAAAGATTTTTACAAAATAATTTGGTTTATAAAATAAACTTATTTATCTTTGCAGCGCAAAACCGGTAATGCGACGCCGAATCCGACCTTTCTGCAGGAGGGAAGAGGAGGCAAGAGAAAACAGATCATGTCTCACCAAACAAAAATGGAAAAACTATGGAAGAAAAAAACAATATGACTGCCGAGCGCAGTCTTGCGATCATTACCGAACAGATCGAACGCAGCCGCCGGGCCGTTTCCAAAAGCACAGGGCAGTCGCTCTACATCTCCGGCCTCTGCACGATGGCCATGGCCATCATAGTGCCCATTGTCAATCTGCTGATCCTGCCCGATGACTATGCCACCTTGGGCCATCTGCTCTGGTTTACGCTTCCGTTCATCATCCTGTTCATCATACGTAACCTATATAAGAATCGCGAGCACGCACCCGTGAGCCTTGTGGGAACCCTTGTGGGCAAAACATGGAAGACATTTGGTGTCTTCGGCCTTGGTTTCTTCATTTTGGCCAACGGATGGAACTACATCCTGAGCAACTCTACCAACGACACGATGGCGATTGTTGCACATCACGCCAACCTCACCCCTGTCATCTATCTGCTGATGGGAATGGCAGTTGCCATCACCGGACACATCCTGAATAGCAGGTGGCTGGTGTGGTTCGGCATCATTGCGAGCCTTGTTATTGCCGTGTGCGACTTTGCCTGCGTAGGCACGATGCTCCTTGCCCGCTTTGGTGCGCCGTTGTCGATAGTTGCGCATTCCAACAACATCTTGCCTTGTGTATCCGTCTTCGTACTTGCCTTCTTCGGCCTGATGCTCCCTGGCCTGTTGCTCAAAAACCAGAAATAGCCTATGTTCCAGCCATTAGACCCACTGCTGCACTCCGAGTTGCGACTGGCCATCATGTCGCTGCTCATCAGCGACCTCGAAGCCGAGTTCCCCTACATCAAGGAGCAGACGGGAGCTACGGCAGGCAATCTAAGCGTACAGGTCGATAAACTCGCTGCAGCAGGATACATCGAAGTCGTAAAGACGTTCAAGGGCAAGCGTCCCTGCACCCTCTGCCGCATCACGCTCAAAGGTCATCAGGCATTCGAAGCATACGTGGAAGCCCTGAAGAGCTATCTGGTGAAATAGCATGGATAGAATCCGTAGCGCTGCTGATACAAATCTACAACAAATGCGATAAAAGCATAAGTGATCGCATACATATAACAACAACGAAAAGCTCAAGAACAGTTTCGTGCAATTCAAGCTTTTTCGTTGTTGTTATATATTTATATTGGTAGTCAAACGTTCAGATTTGTTGCAATTTGTGCCTATTACAACAAAATTTGTCTCATTCATGAAATTTCAGAACTAAAAATTTGTATCGTTTCAAGATATTACATAATTTTGCAGTGTCTCAAGACGATAAGAGACACTGCAGACCATCGGGCATTGAAGAACCAGGATGACATTACCGGACATCGATACATATTCTACAATCAAGAGCCATAAAAACGAAGACGATGAAGAAAACATTACAAGTGCTGCTATCACTTTACACATTGTTATATATGCTGCCTCCCTGCCAGGCAGCATCAGACGATGACGGCCACTGGGTGGGCACATGGGCCACCGCACCCCAACTGGTCGAATCGCACAACAATCCTCCATCGCCCGGGCTGAAGAACAACCAGCTGCGACAGATCTTCCAGATATCGATAGGCGGCGACTCGGCAAGGCTGAAGCTCACGAACGAATTCAGCACCTCGGCCACCGAAATCGTGGGCGTCGAGCTGGCGATAGCCGCCACGGCCGGCAACCGCCCCGACATCGACGAGGGGAGCACCGTGAGCCTCACCTTCGGCGGCAGCCCATCGGTGACCATGGCCGCAGGCCAGAAGGTGACGAGCGACCCCGTAGCTTTCCACCTCGAGCCACGGCAGAACGTAGCCGTCACCATTCGCTACGGCAACGCCTCATCGACCAGCGTGACGGGGCATCCCGGATCGCGCACCACCTCCTATCTGAAGACAGCATCGGCCACAAGCTTTACTTCGGCCACGAAGACCGAGCACTGGTATTCGCTGCTTGCCCTCGAAGTGAAGGCACCGGCCGTCAGCGGCTGCGTGAGCATACTGGGCAACTCCATCACTGACGGGCGCGGCTCGACCACCAACGGGCAGAACCGCTGGCCTGACGTGCTGTCGCGCCGCCTGCTGGACAACCCGGCCACAAGCCACGTGGGTGTGCTCAACATGGGCATTGGCGGCAACTGCATGCTCAGCGGCGGTCTGGGCCCCACGGGCAGCAGCCGCTGGCAACGCGACCTGCTGGAGCAGGAGGGCGTCAGGTGGATCATCTTGTTCGAAGCCGTCAATGACCTCGGCTCGGCCTCCAACGGCACGCAGACTGCACAGCGCATCATCGACGTCTATAAGGAAATCATACGCGCCGCACATGAACGAGGAATCTACGTCTTCGGTGCCACCATCACCCCATTCAAGGGCAACAACTATTACTCCACCGACCACGAAAAGGGCCGCAAGACCCTCAACACCTGGATACGCACCACGCAAATGCTCGATGGGGTGATTGACTTCGACAAAGCCGTACGCAACCCATCGGACACCCTTTCGCTGCAAAGTCAGTACCTCTTCGAAAACGACCACCTGCACCTCAATGCCGCAGGCTACGAGGCCATGGCAAACGCCATCGACCTCAGTCTCTTCACCAAGACCGGCCCAGTGGCCGCCAATGACGATGCGCCGACGCCGGGCGACACGTTCTCGTCGAACCTGCCCCTCATCTATATCCGCACCAGCTCGACCATCAATGCCGACAGCAAGGTGGCTGGCACCATGCGCATCATCGACAATGCCGAAGGCCGGCGCAACTGCGAGAGCGACACCACCTACGACTACAACGGCCCCATCGGCATCAAGCTGCGCGGCAACAGCTCGCTCAACTTTGCCCAGAAGAAATACACGCTGGAGACCTGGGACGACGAGGGCAACGACGTGAAGGTCTCCCTGATGGGTCTGCCCGCCGAAAGTGACTGGGTGCTGCTCGCGCCCTACAACGACCTCTCGCTCGTGCGCGACGTCTTCGCCTACAACCTATGGACCGAAATGGGCCACTGGGGCCCACGCACTCGCATGTGCGAGGTGTTCGTCAATGACGAATATTTGGGCGTCTATGTCTTCTGCGAGAAAATCAAGCGTGACAAGAACCGTGTCGATATCGCCAAGATGAAGAACGAAGACGTGGCCGACCGTGAGCTGACGGGCGGATACATTGTGCGTGTCGATGCCTACGACCAGGACGATGTCACCTTCAGGTCGAAGGTGGCAGGCATACAGTCGAGCTACTGGGGCGGATCAGGCACAGGCACCGTCACCTGGACCATCTTCTATCCCAAGAAGGAGGATCTGCAGGCCGAACAGAAAGCATACATCCAAAACTTCGTGGACCAGATGGAGCAATCATTCCAGCAGTCGAACTTCAAGGACTCGGTCGAAGGCTATGCCCGCTGGATCGACGTGCCTTCGTTCGTCGATTACTTCATCCACACCGAACTTTCGCTCAATGCCGACGGCTACAAGCGCAGCAGCTACTTCTTCAAGGACAAGGACAAGGCCGACGGCACCCTCTCACGCATGGAGGCAGGCCCCGTGTGGGACTACAACCTGGCCTACGGCGACTGCAACTTCTGCAACGCCAACAACGTCAAGGCATGGGTCTATAACGGCTGCGAAACCAATCCCACGCCCGCACTTTGGAAGAAACTGACCCAGGATCCCGCCTTCATGCAGAAGGTGCGTGAGCGCTATGCCCAGTTACGACGCACCGTCATCAGCCGCCAGTGCATCAACACCTTCTTCGACGACTACGCCGCGCTGCTCGATGAGGCCAAGGACCGCCATTATGCCAAGTACGACAACCTCTTCCAGAGCGGCAACCAGGGCGGCTGGCCCTGGTGGGGCGGCTCGTCGAGCCCCATCTCCTATTTCGCTGCCTATTACGTCGCTTCGTACGACGAAGAGATACAGACCGTCAAGGAATGGTTCGGCAAGCGGCTGGACTTCCTCGACAGCCAATGGAAGTTCGACGAATCGCTCCCCGTGCCCACCCTCACCGACGACAGCCACTTCAGCATCGACGTGGAGCGCGGCAACGAGCGTCTGGACATCCTTGCCAACCGCCCCCTGCGCAGCGTCGCAGTGTATTCGCTGGCAGGGCATCTGCTCATTTCGGGCCTCCCTCAGGATGACGACGGCCGCCGCGTGTCGCTGTCCCTGCCTCGCTGGCAGCATAGCCAGCCCGTCATTGTCGTGTGCGAAGCCGCCGACGATGCCTACATCACCCGCAAGGTGAGATAGACGATGACACTACCACATCATGCCTCAAGCAATGAAAACACGCCACATTACCTTACTGTCAGCACTCACAGCGCTGCTGCTCGGCATCCTCCCGGCCCGGGCCGACGAGGGCCTGCTCTTCACGGCCGACAAGATGTCGAGCAGCTCCATCGCCTGCGTCACCCAGGATGCCTACGGCTTCGTATGGGCAGGCACCGACTATGGTCTGAACCGCTTCGACGGCTATCAGTTCGTCCGATACTACACCATCCCCGACGACACCACATCGCTTGTCAGCAACGAGGTCAGCAGCTTTCTGGTCGATAGCCGGCAGCAGTTGTGGATCGGCTGCCGCAAGGGTCTGGTGCGCTACTGTTACGAGAGCGACACGTTCCAGCGTTACCACTTCCCCGAGGACGAAGAACCGCGCGTCATTGACCTGCTCGAAGATGCTGCCGGCAACATCGTCATCGGCACGTCGGGCTACGGCCTCTTCATCCTCCGCGCCGGCACCGAGAAGATTGTCCGCCCCATGGGCTTCAGCCAGCAGTATGTCGATGACTTCATCGGCAGCATTTTCGAAGATGACAGGCATCAGCTCTGGTGCAGCAGCATGGTGGGCACCCTGCGGTGCTTCACGCTCGAAGAGACGCGCCCCGTTCAGACCAAGGAGTACGAGACCGGTTGCGGCTCGGTGGTGAGCTTTGTCAAGCAGGACCAGCGCGGCTTCTACGTGGTCTGCATGTACGGCATCCTCTATTACGACTACCAGCAAGAGACACTGACACCCGCCGGCTACGACCTGACGGCCCTACCCAACGGCATTTCGCTGCGCTGTGCTGCCATCGGCCAGGACGGCAACCTCTACCTCGGCACCTCGGGCATGGGACTGATGGTCATCACGCGCGGCAGTCACACGATGCAGCAGGTCGATAACGTGAGTGACAGTTTCGACCTCAAGTCGGCCAACATCGGCTGCCTCTTCCCCGACCGCAGCCACAACCTGTGGGTAGGATGCCACAAGCGCGGCCTCTTCCAGATCCGCCATGGGCACGGTGCCTTCACCACCTGGCGCTTCTCGTCGCAGGGCTATGCCGTGGGCAGCAGCGTCTCGTCCATCGCCCCTGCCGACGATGGCGACGTGCTGTGCGTGGTTCTCAAATCGGGCCTCTGGCGCTTCAACCACAACGGCCGCATCGAGGGGCGTCTGCGCTCGCCCGATGCGCCCACGGTCATCTTCCGCGACCGGCGCGACCGCTACTGGCTGGGCACCGAGAACTCGCTCTACGAGTACGACCCCGCCACGCAGAACAGCGTACTGGCCATACGCGACGAGGGCTGGGGCGTGAACTGCATCTCCGACGATGACGACGGCTGCCTCTTCCTGGCCAACGACGGCAAGGGACTGACCATCTACGACACCAAGACGCGCCAGTCACGCTCGTTCAGCATGTACCAGCCCGACGAAGGGAAGGGCACGCTGGTCAACAACTGGATACGTGCCCTCTACTACGACAGCCGCGGCCTGCTGTGGATAGGCACGGTGAGCGGCCTTGGCTGCATGAGCCCCCACGACGACAACTTCAAGCCCCTCGGCTGGGACATCAAGTTCAAGGGCAACCAGTGTTATTCGCTGCTCGAACTGCCTGACGGCAATATGCTGATAGGCACCGAAGCCGGCCTCCACATCTTCAATCGCCTGTCGGGCGAGTTCTCGCTCTATGCCGATGCCAGCGAAATGCTCAACAAGTCGATCAACAGCATCGTCACCGACCACAGCGGCGACCTCTGGATGAGCACCTCCGACGGCATCTGGCACTACAATCCTAAAAGCCGCACGTTCGACAACTACGTGCATGGCGACGGCCTGGTGACGAGCGGATACGTAGTGGGTGCCAAAATCACCTATCCCGACGGACGGATCATGTTCGGCAACTACGATGGCATCACCGTCTTCTACCCTCAGAACGTCAAGGGCCGCGAGCAGGCTCTGGGCGAGGTGTCGCTCTCCAACTTCGTCGTCGATGGCCTGCACCTCGACTGCAGGAAAAGGCACTTCGACCTGTCGAGCGATGACAACTCGTTCGTCCTCGAGTTCTCGCTTTTCAACTACCAGAACATCGACAACATCACCTTCCTCTACCGCATCAACAACAGCGGTGACTGGGTGCCCGTGTCGGGCGGCTCGAATGCCGTGTCGTTCTTCAAGATGAAGCCCGGCACCTATCACATCGACGTCAAGGCCATCTCGCGCGGCATGGAGAGCGAAGTCCCCTGCCAGCTCACGGTGGTGGTGCATTCCCCCTGGTACCTGTCGTGGTGGGCCTATCTGATCTATGCCCTGCTTCTGTCGGGCATGGTGTTCACAGCCGCCATCTCCTACAGGCATCGCCAGAAGGAGGAACTCGAGGAGGCGAAGATGCGCTTCCTCATCAACGCCACCCACGACATACGTTCGCCCCTCACCCTCATCTTCGGCCCGCTCAAGAAGCTGCAGACCAAGGTGGCCGACCTCGCCGATGTCGCGCTGCGCTCCGAGATGCTGCACTACACCGACATCATCGACAGCCATGCCCAC
>JAEEGK010026171.1_pt1 | contig 11901 bp, 8 predicted proteins | sample 8958771 | NCBI WGS metagenome assembly JAEEGK01 (sample SAMN16246547, study PRJNA631951) | gut metagenome | biome: gut microbiome; feature: rumen; material: SC-attached | host: Bos | place: Iran: Karaj | collected 2018-10 | reverse complement strand
GAGAAGGTTCTGTTTCAAGAAGCGTTTCCATTCTTTTAACCGAGGCATTCAAAGCATCCACGCTTCGAAGATCTTCCATGTCTCCGATATATGCGCTCGGATACAAAAGAGAATCCTTGGCGATGCAGAATGTATTCTTAAGTTCTCCGCCTATGGCGAGAACGCTTCCTTTAACTTTCGGCGATATCATTACGGGAAGAGGAGCGAAACCTCTGGATCTTCGGATCATATATGGTTTTCCTTCGAAGAAATCCGTAACCGAATCGTCGCATCTTAAACGGATCTTTCTGTTGTTTGAAAGGATTATATCCGTAAAAGAAGATATCTCATTTAAAGCATCTTCATCCGTTCTGCATATCGGTGCTCCCGAAGCATTTGCCGATGTCATAACAAGTGCGTCCGGCATTGATAACGAATCGTTATAATCAAACAAAAGAAGCTGTATCGGAGCATAAGGAAGCATTACTCCGAGTGTAGGATTGCCGGGTGCTAAAGAGGGCGCCAAAGGTGAATCTTTGCGACCTGCAGTTTTGTTTTCGAGTAAAACTATGGGCTTTTGCGGTCCTTCAAGAAGTTCTTTTTGTTCCCCGTTAACGATACAGTATTTTTCGATCGTATCCATTGAACACATCATAACCGCAAAAGGTTTCATCGGGCGGGTCTTAAGCTTACGAAGTCTTTTTACAGCATCTTCGTTTGTGGCATCACATGCGAGATGGAAACCGCCGATACCTTTTACAGCAACGATCTTACCGTCGATTATGGCTTTCCTTGCAGATGTAATGGCAGCTGAACCTGTTTCAGAACTGTATGCCCTGAAATCCCCGGGGTTCTTCTTAATTAACTCTTTTATTTCTTTTATGTCTTTTGATAAGTCGATCGTATAAACTTCGGGTCCGCAGTCATGACAGCAGACGGGCTGCGCATCATATCTTCTTGATTCGGGCGAAGTGTATTCCTTCTCGCAGACAGGACACATTTCAAACTCGCCCATGCTTGTACGAACTCTGTCGTAGGGCATTGAATCTAAGATGGTAAGTCTCGGACCGCAGTTGGTACAGTTTATAAAAGGATGAAGATACCTTTTGTCTTTGGGATTAAAGAGTTCTTCCTTACATTCTTCGCAGATCGCGATGTCGGGAGATACGAATATCTCACCTTCGTCCTTTTCGCTTTCTATGATCGAAAAATCCTCATAAGGTTCTTCGTCTGCATATTTTTTTATGATTTCAAGTATTACGGAACGCTTCGGTGCGTGGTGGTTAAGGGCATCGAATAAAGCATCAATGTTGTCGCCCTGTGCATGGATCTCAACGTAAGAGCCCTTGTTTGAAACGCTGCCTTTTATATTGTTATCGAGGCACACACGGCTTACGAAAGGTCTGAAGCCGACGCCCTGAACTATTCCGTATACTCTTATGACACATGTATTCACAATGAGTACTCCATTGGGTTAAATAATACCCGTAAAATCAAATCCGCGGCCGGATACGGCAAATTCGGGATAATCAATGAATCTGCCTTTAAAACCTGCACTCTTTAATAGATTGATGCAGTCTGAATCCGCGATGATCGTATCGTATTCTTTTTCTTTTAAAAGATCTGTCAGATCGTCTTCGCCCGAGAGAGCGATGTCGTTATCTTCGGCATATTCTTTGTTTAAAGAAAACCAGGTTGCACAGTCAATTTTATCTGCATCGACAGACGAATCTTTGATGATATTTCTTAATTCGTTTGCGGCAAACTGTGATCTGATGATGAGTATATTTCCCGAAACTTCTTTTTTGACTTTTTCAATAACATCCTCAGGAATAAAAGGATATTTTATTTCGTAAGGAATACCGAATTTCTCTTTTAAATATTCAGCAGTTTTTAAAGCCTGAGAAGAAATGACGATATTTTTTTCGCATGTTGAAGCATCTTTGACATCATCCGGAGTGCTGCCCATTGAATAGATCACATATTCGCCGGTATCTGAAGAGGAGTCGTTTAAACGGGGCAGTAATTCTTTTAACGAATCGCCTGATTTAAAACCTGTCTCCATAGGTGTTGCACCGAGGATTCCGATACGTCCCTTTACGGTTTCTTTTTTATCTTTTGCAAAGGTTTCGAAAAGACGAAGCCAGGCTTTTTCCTCGCCGTTATCGTAATAGTGCGTACCCGTGCAGTCCAAAGCGATGCAGGGAATTCCGAGTTTTTTTTCTCCCATTCGCTCTAAGGAACGCATATCCGTAGCGATTACCGCAGGAACCGGAGTTGATACGATGAGAGCAAAATTACCGCCTAACTGATCGTATGCGAGAGAGAGCTTCTCTATTAATTTATCATCACGTCCCATTATCGCATCCATGTCTCGAAGACCGGCGCTGAATACGGCACTTTTCTTATCGAACCACCTGGGTTCGTCGAAGCCGCAGATGTTTCCTGCGCATCCGCCCGCATCACATATAACGATGAGGCCGCCGAATTCATAGAAAACGGAGCATGCGCCTGACTGGTCGGGTGCAAAAGGGGACATGTATTTTAAGAATTTTTTCATTATAACTCCTTTAAAGTGACAAACTTCTTTCAGAAAGAAGCATTAATTATTGCTTAATGCCGCATCAAGGGCTGTAAACAGATCGTTTACTCCCTGATAACCGAAAGGCTCGGTATCTTCGCACCATTCGATGCCGGATTTGTCGTCAAAATAGTATTTGCAGTCGGAACCGATGTAGCAGTCGATTTCATCATTCTCGTAACCCAACATCGTGGGAGAGAGGTTCGAATAGATCTTGGTCTCGGGCGATAGTTCCGCGAGTACTTTTAAGAATCTGTAATTAAGCTCACCGATCGTTGCGAAAACGCATTCGACCTTAAAGCCTTCTTTTATGAGCATGAGTGAGATCTCGATCGCATCTCCGTTTAAGATCTCTCCGACTGCGAATCTTAATTCACCGTGTTTTTCTTTGAAATCTTTTATTATTTTTTTGGTATTTTCGTAATAAGGCGTGTCGTCAAAATCAACGCCTAAAGCATCTTTTAAAAGAAGATACTGATTGTGGATCTTATCGGGCTGATAGAGACGTAAGATCTCGATAAAAGGGATCGATAATCGCTCCTGCATATCCTGTGCCGCATGTCTTGCCTCGGGATTTAAAACAAGGTTAAAATTGGCTTTGGACAACTCTTTATATTCATCGAAAGTCTTGCATCTTGAAAGTTCTCGGATATTCTTGATTCCGGCGTCTTTTAAAAGCGTATAAAGCTCACTTAAATCATTAAGCGGAGTGAAGAATCCGAGGATATTCATATCCCTGTTTTCTCTTTTTGTTTTCTCCAAAAGAGAATAAACGGAAGTACGAACGTAAGCCATCGGAGAGAGACGTTTCTCTCTGGTTAATGCATACATGTAGCATGCCACACAGGGAATGCCGGTTTTATCCGTAACCTTACGACAGATCCTCTCCATATCGGTGCCCAGAAGTGCATCAACGCATGTGATGCAGATCATGATGGCTGAAGGTCTTTTATCAAGGACTTCGAGCATCTCGTCTACTGCGTTGGTGATCTTCATAAGATGTCTTCCCGTTACGATATCAGTATCATCCAGAAGCTGGAAAAAGAACTTGTCCCTGTATTCGGGAGATGATTTAAAAAGTGATGTGTTCCTTCCGCAACAACCCGGAGATACAAGAAGCATTACCGATTCGGGTACCGCAAGTCCCGCACGCTTAACACCGAAGCCTTTTGCTCCGGGAGAGTTAAAAGACAAGGTTGCGGGCGAAGAATATATAAGGTGTTTTGAGGACACCAGTTCCGTCGGCAGGTTCTCGTAACCTGCGTTAACTATTTCTTTTGCTGTTTGATAAAATGCATTTTCCATATATAACTCTGTAAAATATAAGTAATTGTTCTGATGTTAAATCTAAAAGATTTTTCTGTTGATAAATGATTTCAAATGATTATCTGTTATTCTCCGCTTCGTCTTCGGCGATGAGAAGCTTTGCCAGATCGATAAATCTCTGACTTACATCAAGGGAAGGATCGCCTTCGATAACGGTTTTGCCCATGTCCTCGAAACGAATGATGTCATCGCTTCTGGGGATATCGGCTATGATCGAAAGATTGCGTGATGCTGCGAATTCTTTTACCTTTTCTTCCTCGTTTAAAACATTTCTTCTGTTAAAAACGATTCCCCTGACATTCGCATAGCTTCTTTCCTTGAAATTCTCTACCGCGGAATTGATGTTTCCGGCTGCGTAGAGAGCCATTTTTTCACCTGAGGTTACAATGATAACCTTGCTTGCGAGACCTTCACGAATGGGTGCTGCGAAACCGCCGCATACAACGTCTCCGAGTACGTCGTAAAGAACGGCGTCGGGTTTGAATTTCTCGAAAAGTTTTAATTCTTCAAGCAGTGAAAAGGTGGTAATGATCCCGCGGCCCGCGCATCCGAGACCGGGAGTGGGGCCGCCTGTTTCTATGCATAAAACTCCGCCGTATCCGACCTTTGAGATCTCCTCCAGAGATTCGGGTTCTTTGTCGTAATCACGCATATAATTCATTACGGGAAATACGGGATTTCCCGATAAAAGATTGGCTGTTGAATCCGCTTTCGGATCGCATCCTATCTGGATGACTCTTTTTCCAAGGTAGGCAAGTGCTGCCGAAAGATTTGATGTGACGGTGGATTTTCCGATACCGCCTTTTCCGTAAATTGCTATTTTGATCATTTTTTACTCCGAACTTTGTTATCAGCATCACAGATAACATTTTTATCAGTTTAATAAATTCAATGTACAATTAATGATATTAGGTGCTTCCTTTGTATAACATCTTCCCGAGAATGCTTCGTGAGGAAGAGGAATGAATTTCTTTTCCATGCATATAGGTTTGAACATAGGATCTGCGATAATCGTATCGTAATTCTTTAAATCTCTTTCAAGAAGATTTTCGTCTTCAAAGCGTTTGTCATCAGATAAAAGAACCGAAAGATCGCCTTCGCCCACGGTTTCGATAACGGTTGCTTCGATTCCTGAATCAAGAAAGAGCGCAGAAGCTAAAGAAGTGCTTAAGATGCTTTCTCCGAGGATTGCGACTTTGCCCGTTAAGGGTTTATTTACGTTGTTATCGAAAGGCTTTTTATGAATATCAATGATCCTTTTTATCTCGTCGTCAGATGCCTTACAATCGTTATCACGTATCAAATTAGGAACCGGGATATTTATCTTCTTTTCAAAACTTAATTTAAGGAAATCTTTAATTAATTTCGGAAGAGTCTCTCCGTAAGGCACTCCCGTAACGCATGGTATTTCATACTCTTTATAAAGGTAATCAGCCAGTGATTTTCCCGTTGATGATAAAAGAAGATTAACATCTGCTTTTCGAAGTTTTTTAAATTCGTTAAGGTCTGTGTTAACTCCGACGCAGGAGTTAAGTTCAAAGCCTGAATTTTTTATATAATCAGAGAGAGCATCTATGCTTTCTTTCTTCGGGAAATCAAGAGGCGTTACTCCGAGAAGATTAACTTTTATTTTCGTGAATGTGTCTTCCTGAGGATGCAGACCTGATTCAGAGTCTGCAGAGGTCTGGGCAGCCGTATCGGACTTTCCAAACATCAGGTTCATTGCATTCATATTAAATACAAAAGGATTATCGGTAGGTTGACATAACTCGTCATCGCTGCAGTCTGCAAATTTCTTTGCAAGGGCGAGAAACGCATTGTCGGCACCTGAAATATATGACTGCATACCGTTAGTTTTTACAGCAAACGAAGGAATGCCTGTTTCATCTTCAACCGCGTACGCAATGGCGTCAAGATCAGTTCCGATCATTGCGGGAAGAGGGGATGCACAGAGTGCGATGAACGCAGGCTTTAATTCTTTTGCTGCTATCACCAGATCGTCTATGAATTTGTCATCGTTTCCCATTACCGCATCTTTTTCGGTGATACCGGAGATGAAGATCATGCTTTTCTTGTCATACCATCTGGGCTCATCGTGAGTGGTGTATGTCGAATTGCATCCTGAAGCATCATGGATGACGGTCATTCCGCCGTATTCGTAAAGAGCGGAGCATACACCCGAAGTATCTGCGGCATATATGGATATTATTCTTGCGGCTTGATTCATAGGCAGCTTTCACACTCCAATCCTTTATGTGATATGGTTATCTTTAGATCTTTTTCGTTTAAATATGCTTCGGTCATCATTTCGCCGAGGTGTCTTATTCCGTCAAAACCGTACATTCCGCCGCCTTCGACTATGTTGGCGAACTTTCTTGTCTGACAGAAGTATGCACTGTTCTGTCCGATGCAGAGGTACTCGCTTTTGCTTTCCTCATTTTCATTTGATGCATAGAGCATTGTCGGGTCCATTAAAGGGAAGATCTCAATATCACCATCAAGTTTACATAACTCTTCGAAAGCGTCTTTTTCTTTGGGTCCGAAAGCATCTGCGTAGATTCTTTTAACATTGAATCCATATTGCTTAAGAAGCACTGCAAGTCCTAAAGGTCTGGGTGTGGCAGTTGCATCTATTGCGATCGGAGCCTCTTTTATTATGTCTTTTGCTTTTAAAAGAGATTCGTTTGCTTTCTCTTTATTTTCTTTTATTAACGTGTTAAGAAAATCATCTGTTAGTTTCTTTGAACCGGATTCGTCAGAATCCTTGATATTATTTATTGCCTCGCAAAAAGCCTTAAGATTTTCTTCGATTTCTTTTTCATCGTAACTTAGATCAACAGCCAGATGAGGAATCTCAAGTTTATTGGTCAGATCTCTTGCGGCATAGCTGACTACAGGAAGATAGGAGATGAGCATTGATGCTTCGCCTAGTGAGAGATAATCGCCGTATGTTCTGCATTCGCTTATATCCCACATCTGCATTCCCGCTTCATTTAAAAGAGAATAGATCTCGCATGTTTTATCCGTTGCGCGGTCGCATCCTATAAGACCGATTTTCTTGGGATCGGGAATTAGTTTTTTGACGGGAGAGTAGAGACTTTTTTTCATCATGACCATGGGTTCGAAAGTCTTTCTCATAGTCGGAGTCATATAGCAGTCAACCCATTCGATGTCGGGATATCTTTCGGATAACTCCTGGGCGATAACCTTGAAATCGCAGCCTTCAAAAAGATGCATGCAGCTTAAATAAACAAGGATGCATTTGGGGCGTGATTTCATTTCGTCAACTATATGAGAGCAGCCTTCTATGACTCTAGATTCCATTTCACCGTTCCACATGTCTTTTTCACGAAGTGCGACCCATGACATGTTTTCCATGCGGTTCATTTCGGCGGCCGTTAATACAACGCCGCGAAGACAACCCTGAGCACAGACATAGATCTGATGAGTTTCGGGAATGAGCATGCCCGTGTGCACGATATTCCAGACACCTCTTGCGGGTGCATTGTAGTGAAGACCGTCATGAAAAGGGGCAGCGAAATCGATGTCCTTTATCTTAATGCCTTCAGGTATTCTGTTTTCGGATAAATTAACTTGTTTAAGCATAATAAATTCTTATAAATATTATCTTTTAACTGTTTCAGCCCGGTAAGTTCGGGTTATTTATTATCAGCGATAATTCTGTCAGCTAGATCAAGAAGTGTATGAGCCACACTGCTGTCGGGGAAAAGATCAACAATCGTCTTTCCTTTTGCCTCAGCTTCTGCGAATAGAGGACTTCTTTCGATGGTCGCAAGAACTTCGGTATTAAAATCTTTTGCAAGAACCGCAACGTTTTCTTCTTCGTTCTCAACGCCTCTGCAGTTTAGGATTATTCCGCCGAGTTTCGCGTAATCTCTTTTCTTGGAATTCTCGATCGCCATGGCGATATTAGCAGCCGCATATACTGACATTTTCTCACCTGAGGTGACAATGTATACCTTGTCTGCGTAGCCTTTTCTCATGGGCATTGTAAATCCGCCGCAGACTACATCTCCGAGAACATCGTAAATTACAACGTCAGGCTCATATACTTTGTATGCACCCTTATCTTCAAGAGATTCCAAAGCATTGATTATTCCTCGGCCTGCACAGCCAAGCCCCGGAACGGGACCGCCGGCCTCGACGCAGAGAACTCCGGATTCACTTTCTTTTACCATGTCCTTTAAAGTAAAGGGTTTCGAACTTCTTACCAGATCAAGTACCGATGTGATCTTTTCTTTAGGGCACAGAAGAGAAGTGGAGTCTGCTTTGGGATCGCAGCCTATCTGCATGACTTTAAGACCTTTTTTTACAAAGGCAGCACTTAAATTGGATGATAATGTGGACTTTCCGATTCCACCTTTTCCGTAAATAGCAAATTTAATCATAATTCTCTCTTTTTATCCGCCTCCGAACGGAAGCTTTATACATAAAATAAGCACCCTTTCTGACATGGAAAGAGTGCATAAAGACATACTGACTGTTTTATGAAGCACAACTTTCATCTCAAGCTCTTAAAGAGGTTTTGATGTCAGAAAGCAAAGTTTTATTTCTGTTCAACAGGTGAATAAACCGTCTTTGCAGTTACGCCGTTTATTCTTCCTATTTTGCCGGCAAGGGAACTGATCGTATCCTGAGGGGCATCGATAGCAACACTTATGATACAAATTCCTTTTTCGCGGTAAGGAATTCCCATTCTGCCGATGATCGAACCGCGATATTCATGTAAGAGAGAATTAATCTCATTTGCGGAATCATCGTTCTCGACGATGATTGCAATAACTGCAGCACGTGTTTCCATATGTTTTCCTCTAAATGTGATTAATTTTCTACCGAGATTATACCATAGTATCGGCATAAAAGAAATAGCATAAAAATTTTTGAAATTCTTGTTGCGTTTTCCAAAGATATAATGTAAAATACATTAGTGTCAAAAAAATAGCGCTATCGCCAAACGGTAAGGCAACGGACTCTGACTCCGTCATTTCAAGGTTCGAATCCTTGTAGCGCTGCTTAGGACTTCAGTATTGCTGAAGTCCTTTTTTCTTGTATTTTAGGGCATTTCAGCCTCTCTGAGAATGATTCAATTCAATGTTTCGCTTCAGTGCAAAACGAAACTATTTTGTCTTCAACTGGGGGAATTTGATTACATGATTTCACCTTTGTAAAATGACACAAAAACAACGTCACTATGTGTCTTGCGGCGATAAAAACCTTATGTTATATTGAATTTGCAGCGTTGTATTTATGGGGGTATTTACAATGAGAATCAAAAAATTCTTTAGACAGTTTACATGTACTTTATTCACAATTGTTCTTTTGAGCTCATTTATTCTTTTTCCGCTTAAAGCAAAAGCATACGAAGACGGTGTTTTCGTTTCACCCGAAGCCACCGGAGAAATTACAATCAATCTGCTTGTAGTCCAAATCAATCCCACCCTTACATCCCTTAACGGAAAGTCTTTCGGAAACGGAAGCAACACCATTTCGGCTTCGGAATACTTTCGCTTTAACGTCGATGATAATCTTAATAACTGGATTGCCAATTTCGAAGAAGTATCGCACAACACGGTTAAATTCAATGTTGTGGACAATATAGTAATAGATGAGTTTCCCAAATACATGTCCATTGAATCTCTTGATAACGAATCATTTCAGAAATTATTCAAAAGGGATGCATCCGGTTACGGTGACTGGTATTCGGGAATAACCAATCCCGATTATGCAAAATATGACACGGCAGGAGATCTCGATTACGCATACTATACCGAAAAACTCAATCTGGCAGAAAGAAGAAATGCCGGCGAATTCGATATGCTTTACTTAACTGGAATCGATCCTTTATCACCGTACGAGACATGTACTATAGGCAAAAATACTTTCTGGGTTAACGGTATCGGCTGTTATGCCGACTGCCCGAATTTCTTTGTCGTAACACCGACTTTTTCAAGATTTGACGGATCCATAGAAAACATAGGCCATCTTGCGGAATATATGCTCAGTTATAATTATTCGGATGTCCCTTATGCCGAGAATTATCTTGACGGAAGTGATTATTTATCATTAAATGACTGGGAAAAATACAGCCTCTGCAAATTCATTGCAACCGACAATACCGAAATATACGGATACGGAATGGTTCATTTCTCACCCAACTCCGACTCGGATTACGACTGGAGCAACCCCAATAAAGTAAAATATTACAAAGACTGGAAAAACGGAGAAGATATCTCGGATTTCTCCCCTAAAGAATGCTATCTTAACGATCCGCAGTTTTCCTATAATAACGACCCTTGCATATCGCACCACAGATGGTGGTTTTATAACATGCCCTATGAAGACGGACGTGACGAAAACGGTTATTACAAAAACTGGTGGAGATACATTTTCACAGCTGATTACGTTACGGATATAATGAGCGATAAAAGTTTCAACGCTTTGAAAGCTCAGATTGAGCCTGGGGAAAGAAAACCTCTTTTGTTCAAATTGCGATATTTGGATGCTTATATTGTGGAAACCGATGCTTTGGAAAGTTCCGCCGCAGTATCCGTTTCGGACGAAAGCATACTTTCTCTGGAAAACGGTGAAATCGTAGGATTAAAAGAAGGCGTTGCAAACGTAGAAATTAAAATTGACGGAAAGTCACTTACATACGAAATAACAGTAGCAAAAAAAGAAGAAGAACCTAAAGAAGAGGTATCCGATGATAATACCGTTGAACCGATTGACGAAGAGCCTGCCGAAATAACACCTGCCCCGGCCCCTGCTAATGAAACGAGCGAAGTTTTAAGTCAGTCAGGTATTGGCTCAGTTGCAGTAATTGCCATCGCAGGCGGTGCGCTTGCGCTTGCGATTATAATTGCCCTCGCTATTCTTATAATAATCATAAAGACGAGAAAAGAGTAACGAAAAGTAAAAAAATGGACTTCGGCAATTCCGAAGTCCTTTTTTACTGACAATAATTAACGTCAGGTCCGATTTCAAACTCTTCAGGATAAATGTAATGAATAAATACAGATGCTTTTCGGGTATTTTTTTGCTTTTACACATCGATGCTTTTATTGTAAAATAGTGATGTTGAAATTATTAACCAGGGGGAAAGAAAATGTCTTACGATACAAATCAATCCAATGTTTCCAGAGAAGAGTTTGAAATTGCTTATGACAGGATAAAAATGTTATCCGATTATTTCGAGAGTTTGGTAGTGGGTCAGAAGAATTTAAAAGATTCGCTTCTTACTGCCATTTTAGCTGACGGTCACATTCTTATCGAGTCGGTTCCGGGCCTTGCAAAGACTACCGCAGCCAAAGCCATAGCCGATGCAGTTGACGGCAAATTCTCGAGAATTCAGTGTACACCTGATTTACTTCCAAGCGATATTATCGGAACACAGATATATAACAGACAGACATCGCAGTTCGATACGGTCTTCGGCCCCGTTTTCGCCAATTTTGTTCTTCTTGATGAAGTTAACAGATCTTCGGCAAAGACGCAGTCTGCCATGCTTGAGGCAATGCAGGAACATCAGGTCACCATCGGTACCAAAACATACGGAATGCCCGAGGATGTTTTCATAGTAATCGCTACGCAAAACCCCATTGAGCAGGAAGGAACATATCCTCTTTCCGAAGCGCAGACAGACAGATTCATGATAAAAGAAGTCATCTCTTATCCGAGTATAGAGGATGAGATTGAGGTCCTTAACAGAGTGGAGAATCATGCATTTGAGAAGAAACCTCCTGTAATGTCCGTTAAGGATATAGATACCGTTCAGGGAATCACCGAGACAGTTTATGTTGATGAGAGCATCAAAAGATATATCGCTTCTATAGTGGATGCAACAAGAAGGCCTCAGAAAGCCCTCGGTCCCGAGATGAGCGGATATATAAAAATGGGAGCCAGTCCCAGAGCATCGATCGCTTTCATGCGTACCGCCAAAGCTATGGCACTTATGAACGCAAGAACATATGTTACGCCCGATGATGTTAAGCAGA
>JAEEGK010026169.1_pt1 | contig 11902 bp, 8 predicted proteins | sample 8958771 | NCBI WGS metagenome assembly JAEEGK01 (sample SAMN16246547, study PRJNA631951) | gut metagenome | biome: gut microbiome; feature: rumen; material: SC-attached | host: Bos | place: Iran: Karaj | collected 2018-10 | reverse complement strand
GCCCTTTTCGACAGCCTGGCGTAAACCGATGTCATTCGCCCTTGCGAAACCCAGGTTTTCTGAAGAACGGATCAAGTTTACCTGAGGATAGTTACTTTCGATGAAATCCGCCGAACCGTCATCCGACCCGTTATCGCAGACCAACACGTCGGAAGGAACCGAACTGGCAAAGACAGAATCAAGGCAACGCCCGAGCCAGGGCATGCCGTTATAAGAGACTATGACCACCAACAAACGGTTCATGATCCTGAATTCGTCCTCAAATAATCAGCTGTGAATGAAGTACCGGAACCGACCATATCTTCCGGGGTTCCGGAGAACACTACCTCTCCTCCCCTGTCACCTGCGTCAGGGCCAAGGTCGATTACCCAGTCTGCAGCACGGATAACGTCCAGGTTGTGCTCCACGACGATCACAGTATGCCCCTTGGCGATCAGGGCATCAAAGGCTTTCAATAGCTTCTCGACATCGTGGAAATGGAGTCCGGTTGTCGGTTCGTCAAACAAGAACAGTATCTTCTCCCTACGGACCGAAGCGGATTCCTCGCTCATCGAAAGGAAATACGCCAACTTGATCCTCTGGCTCTCACCCCCTGAAAGGGTCGAAGAGCTCTGCCCCAATTTGATATATGACAGCCCGACGTCCACCAGAGGGGTGAGCCTCCTTGCTATCTGCCTGGCCATATCTTCCTCCTGGGATCCGAAGAAATCTATAGCTTCCTTCACGCTCATTCCTAGGATATCATCGATATTCCGGCCTTTGTACCTCACTTCCAGGATATCAGGCTTGAAGCGCTTTCCACCGCATGCCTCGCAGACCATGGTCACGTCTGCCATGAACTGCATCGGGATCCTTACGAAACCATCTCCCTGGCACTCAGGACAGCGCCCGCCTTCCTGGTTGAAAGAGAAGAAGGAGGGAGTGTAACCGTTTATCTTTGCGTACTGCTGGTCTGAGAGTAGTTTGCGGATGTCATCATAGACCTTGAGATAGGTAACTGCATTGGAGCGCGAACTCTTCCCAATCGGATTCTGGTCAACATATTCCACCCTGGTGATCCTGTCCAGATTACCCGACAGTTTCCTGAACACTCCGGGCAGGTCTCCTGTCTGATTGATCCGACGGTAGAGCGCCGGGTAGAGGATGTCCCCGACCAGGGATGATTTACCCGAACCGCTGACTCCGGAAACGACGGTAAGCACTCCGAGGGGGAACTTGACGTCGATGTCCTTGAGATTGTGTTCCATCGCCCCTTCGACGGTGATTGAATATGTCCAATTGTGTTTCTCCCTGACATACCTCCCCTTCTTCCCGGTCAGGTACTGAAGTGTCAGGGACTTCCCGATGGCGGATTCTGACAGTTTATCCGTCATCCTGCCCTGGAAGACAATCTTTCCTCCCTCTATTCCGGCTTTGGGCCCCATGTCTATCAGCATGTCAGCCGCACGGATAATCTCTTCGTCGTGCTCGACCACGACAACCGTATTTCCCAAGTCCCTCAATCTCCTGAGAACCGAGATGAGCCTGTCTGTGTCCCTGGGATGAAGCCCGATGCTGGGTTCATCCAGAATGTACATTGACCCAACCAGGGAACTCCCCAGGGCGGTTACCAGGTTGATTCTCTGGCTTTCTCCTCCGGAGAGGGAATTACAGTTCCGGCTGAGGGTAAGATAGGACAGGCCGACATCGCTGATGTACCTGAGCCTTGACACAATCTCCTCAACAGCCTTGCCGACAATTCCCCTTTCATAGTCTGAAAGCTCAAGATTTGTAAAGAAATCCAGCAACTCATCCACGTTCATGTCAAGGAGTTCGGCTATGTTCCTTCCTCCCACTTTCACGTACAGGGCCTCGGGGCGAAGCCTGCTTCCATGGCAGGAATGGCAGGTCGTGCGTCCTGAAAAGCGGCTGAGCATGTATTTGTACTGTATCTTGTAGCGGTTGGCCTCAACCCACTCGAAGAATTCGTTGATTCCGATTATGGAATCGTCATCCCCCTCCTCATGCCGTCCGTTCCAGAGGAGATCCCTGACTTCCTTGGAAAGGTTGCAGTAAGGTTCGAAAATCGGAATCCCATAACGTCCTGATACCTTTATCAGATGGTCATTGAACCAGCCCATCTTCTCCCCTCTCCAACAGGCGATGGCACCATCATAGATGCTCTTTGTCTTATCCGGGACCACAAGGTCTTCACTGACCCCGATTATCTTGCCCAATCCTCCGCAGACAGGACATGCTCCGAGCGGACTGTTGAAGGAGAAGAGATATTCATCAGGCTCCTTGAAAGTCATCCCGTCGAGTTCGAAGCTGTTGGAATATTCCTCCCTGATTCCGTCCTTTTCCAGGACAAGCGTTCCATTCCCTTCACGGAAAGCAGAATCTATCGAGCTGCGAAGCCTTGTCTGGAGATCCTCCCAGTCTGTCTGGGGCCATGGAGTACCATCCTCATTGAAAGGCAGGCATCCTTTGAATACGGGCAGTTTGAGCCTGTCCACTAGTAGATACAGTTCGTCAGGATAGTCTCCGCTTTCTGCCATCCGCATTATGTCCTCTATCCGGATGACACTGCCTTTCCCGTAAAACCTTGAATAACCTTCTTCCTTCAGACGGAGCATCAGTTCCACCTTGTCATCCCTGGTCTTCCAGTCAAGGTCCGACAGGATATAGACAGTCCTCGAGTCACCCTTGAGGATGCTGGCCATGACATCCCTCTGACTGTGGCACTTCACTTCCTGGCCACTGACCGGGGAATAGGTGCGTCCTATCCTAGCGAATATTATCCTGAGATAATCATATATCTCAGTAGTGGTCGCAACGGTTGAACGGGGATTCCTGATGTTTACTTTCTGTTCGATTGCAATAGCCGGTGGAATTCCTTCTATGGAATCCACATCCGGTTTGCTCATCCTTCCGAGGAACTGCCGGGCATAAGAACTGAGACTCTCGGCAAACCGTCTCTGTCCTTCAGCAAAGAGGGTGTCAAATGCCAGGGAAGATTTCCCGGAACCGGAAATGCCGGTCACTACCACGAACTTGTTCCGTGGTATCTCGACCGTGATGTCCTTCAGGTTGTTGACCCTGGCTCCGCGAACGACAATCTTGCCCTCTGACGGCATGTTCAGATCCTCTCTATGATTTTCTTGAATAATGCGGTCATTTTCACAGCAGCCGCATCTGCCTGGCGGACAATCTCTTCTCCGTCAGTGACATAATCATCGCCGCCATCCTCGTGGAAGATATCAGTTATCACTGACATTCCGAAGACAGGGATATCGGAATGACGGGCTACTATGACCTCGGGAGTAGTCGACATCCCCACGGCATCAGCTCCGACTATCCTCATGCACTTGTACTCATGGGGTGTCTCATAGGTGGGTCCAGTACAACCGAAATAAACACCTTTCCAGAGTCCAAGTCCCATCTCGTCTCCGATCTCTTCAGCCATGGCGATCAGCTTGGGATCATAAGGGCGGGTCATGTCAGGGAAACGAGGCCCAAACTCATCCAGATTGGGTCCGATCAGGGGGTTGGGAATCTGGTTGATGTGGTCGGTGATTATCATGAGGTCTCCGGGGTGGTACGAGGAATTGACTCCTCCTGCAGCATTGGACACGAAAAGATATTCAATTCCGAGGACTTTCATCACCCTTATCGGGAGGGTGACTGTCTCTATCTCGTAACCTTCATAGTAATGGATACGTCCCTGCATGGCGATCACGGTCTTTCCACTCAATGATCCAACTATGAAGTTACCTTTATGACCGATGGCCGTTGACACCGGGAATCCTGGTATATCCTTGTAAGGGATTGTGACGGGATTCTCGATCTCGTCACTCAAGCGCCCCAGTCCGCTTCCAAGGACGATTCCGACCTCGGGTTCCAAACCCTTCGGTGCAATGATGTCCTTGATGTATCCAGCCGCAGTATATATTCTTTCAGCTCTTGGATCCATTTATCATTACTTTTTGTAGTAGGAAGAGACCGCCTTTATCGCAATTTTCTGGCAAAGACGGGAATCCTTTTTGTCAATGGTGAATTCTGTGTCTTCAAGGAGATACGGATTACCTTTGACGGACTTTCCAAGAACAGGCCTGATCAATGTTTCAAACCATGTACAGGCCGCGATGTAACGTCCATACTGACGGCTCAGGTGGAATCCGTCCCTTGTAAGCTGATAGACGACGGTGTGCTCGGGATTGACCCTGTCATCGTTGTTCAGACGTGTTCCCCTCGCATTCTGGATTGCAAGCCCTGAAGGAATGACGACAGGCACATTGAAATCCTTGCTGGCGTTTTCAACACAGTTGAGTATGGCATTGTACATCTTGTCCTGATCACGGTCATACAGGGGGAAGGCAACATGGCTGGAGTTCGATGCATAGGCCCAGGTCATATGCCATGCTATCGTAGCGCGGGGATTGAGGGCTTCCTTCCTGATTATCGAAATAAGCTTCGGCGTCCATTCCTTATAGTTGGGATAAGTACCGGAATAGTTGGACACCTCCTGAATGGTAATGATGTCCCAGGGCTCATCCTTAAGTCCGTCAAGGAAGGTAGCATTCTTGCTGACCGTTGTCCATCTGTTCTGAGTGGACTTGTAATAAACATAGTCGGGAGTGTTATCTGCATACTCCTTGCAATGCCTCTCCAGGGAACATCCTCCAATATACAGGCGTCCGACAATCACATTGTGGATTCCGGCTCCTCCCAGAAGGGCGGGAAGATATTCGGTTCCGTCATCCGAGAAGCTGTTGCCCACAGCGAGGATTCGGAGAGTATCGGGATTCTGGGGAAGGGGGTAATTCTCAAACCTTTCCTGAGCAGATGTGAAGACCGCTGTCAACAGAACGGTCACAATCATTACCAGTCGTTTCATATGAAAAGAAGTGAACATTTTCACAAATATACGAAAAAGTTCACTTCTTTCCTTGTATTTCAAAGGCCTACAAACCTACTTGCACTCCGGTTCCAGGTGCCTGGCCATTGGTATTGTTGATCAAGTCATCATTGTTGATGGTTTTCCTGGCCTTCTTTACCTGGAAGCCCTGCTTCCCGAAGGTGTAGGTTAAGCCTATGCCTGCCTGGCGGATAGGGATTGTGATCACGTTCCTGGTCTCATACCCCTTGCCTGCAGCCAGAGTTTCCATAACCATATCTCCAGTTCCGAGGTTGGATGCGACCTGGGCGGTAAGTCTCAGTTTGTCTCCCAGGAATCCTTTAGAGAGCCCAATGATAGCCATGCTCATCCCATCGCTCCATCCCTGAAGGTTCCAGGTCCTGCCAGTCGCAGTCAGGTTGGCGCTTAGCATGAAGCTGGCGGGCAGTGTCTGCTGTAGTCCTATGAGGCAGTTCCAGTTCCAGCCACTGTTGGACATCCCGAGTTCGCTGCTTGAAAAGACTCCGTAGCCGAAAGCGGAATTGGTGTAGATCCTGGTCTTTGGACCGGCTGTCCAGTTGATAAAAGCAGTAAGCCCGGTGTTGTCCTCATTCACTATGTTACCGTAAGTCATGTTCAGGATTCCGTCCTCATAGAAGCTGTACTGGGAGATTCCACTGCCGCAATGGCTGTACCTGCCTGTCAGGCTGACCACCCACTTGGGATTGTAGTAGTTATAGACCAGACTCACAATATCATTCCTGGCACTGGTAAGGTCGCTGTTGCCGTAGCTGATGTAAGTAAGGGAGGACCTGTCCACATATGGATTGAGATAGGTAATGCCCGGCCTCTGGATCCGCCTGTTGAAGGTAAGTCCTATGTTCTGCATGGCCGAGATCGAATACTGAAGGCTCGCACTCGGGACCAGGTCGCCGAACCTGGAATCAAAATCATGCCCATAGCCCTCGCCGTATTTTACTTTCTGCCAGGTCATCTCGTAACGGAGCCCGGCCGTCAGGGTGAACTTCCCGAAAGTACCGGTGTACTCCGAATAAGCGGCCCCGATGCTGTTGAAATGGTCGTACAGCATGCTCGTTCCATGGTCGAATACCCACGGGTCTCCACCTATGTAATACTTGTCGTCTGCCGAATTGTGCCTGTGTATGTACTTCAGTCCGCTGCTCAGTGACTGTCCTTTTCCGATTGGAGTCGTATAGTCAAGCTGCAAGGTATTCTCCACCGAATTGTCATCACCGACTGTCCTGTTGTCAGGCATCATGGGGATAGAGCCAGAGAATGCCCCCAGACGGTTGATGGATTCTGAGTTTACAGGAGTCCCTGCATATCTGTAGGAGAGAGTCATGGTCCTGCCTGGGACGTCTGCACTGCTGTGCTGGAAGTCCAGGCTTCCGTTCACCTGGCTGGCTCCATATTCAGTAGTCAATTCGCTTTTATAGGAATACATGTCTGCGCCGTCGGCCTGGATCGCCGAGGAACCCGTCACATGCTGGTTCATGCCGGTAAGGCCGAAGGAGCCGCTCAGGAGATTCCTGGAATCGATCTCATAACTGGCATTCAGGTCCGCATAGACTACCGGGGACTTCTGGTCCATTCCCGTGTGGTTACTCAGAGTGACTCCATCAGAGAGGTTCTTCTGATAAGTGTCATAACTGATTCCATTGAGCCTTTGCCTGGAAACGGCAGCGTTCAAGCCCACTGTGAATTTATCCTTCTTGGCATTCAGGAACAGGCTTCCGTTAACGGCTCCCTTTGTTGTAGCGCCGATTGTTGTCGATCCGTATAAACCGTCTGCGACAGCTGATGCACCTCCTGCAGCTACTCCGGTGATAAGGTTGAGCACGCCTCCGGCTCCTTCTGCATCGAAGCGGGCGCCAGGATTGGTGATCACTTCAATATCCTTGACGGCACTTGCAGGCATAACTTTCAGGATCTGTGAAGGATTGGAACTCAGCATCTGGTTGGGCTTTCCATCAACGTAAACCTTGAAGTCGGAACTCCCGTTGACAGTGATTCTGTCCTGCCCGTCGACAGTTACCATAGGAACCTTGCGAAGCATGTCCAACACCGTTCCTGACTTCGAATCCGGATCTGCCTCAACATTGTAAGTCAACTTGTTGACATCAAGTCTTACAAGGGTTCTCATAGTCTGGACGGTAGCTGCATCTATGGTACTGGCGTCATCCTGGATCAAGATCTCGCCGAAGTCATATTCCTGCTGGCCATCAAGCTTGAATCCCTTGCAGACTGTCTTCCTGCCCATGTTCTGGAGCAGGAGTAAATAGTCACCCGAGTTATTGAAGACCCTCTCAAAATGACCTAGAGAATCGGTTACTGAATATGCCTCCGGCCTGTCTCCACCAGTCTTGAAGAACTGGATGACTGCCCCGACTTCTGCATCACGGGACAAGGAATCGCGCACGAATCCCTTGACAACGGTCTGCGCTCCCAAAGTGCAGGAAATGGAAAACGCCAGGATAATAACGACTAATTGACTGATCTTTTTCATAATAAGTGTCTGAATTAAGTACTTTCCTTTCTTGTTCTTCTGCAAATTTATTAAATTATTTCTATTTTACAAATATTTTTTAATGTTGTTCATAAATTTTTTAACATTTTTCCAAAAGAACAGAGTGCTGCCAATGTGGCGTTTTACATAACTCATTAATATTAAGAAGATTATATAATATCGCATAGAAATATTACCTATGCGATATTAAGTAATTATTTAAGTAATAATTAATTACGAAAAACGCCGTCGCGAATAGAATACCAGATTCAATTTCCAAGGCTGTTGACGAAATCGTCCAGTTCCTTGGCCCTCTTTCTGGCGGCTTTAATTCCACGGAAAATGCCTAAAGAGAAGATAATAACAATCAGGGCGACCATACTTATCTCCCACCTGTTCCCTGAACCGATGTACGCAGTCCATGTGAGCATCGGAACACTAGGAATAACCTCCAAAATGTCGAATGTCCTCCTCGCCTTCCGATGGGCTATCACCCTCTCAGATGCGGTTTTCATGTCTTGTTCCATCAGATCACCGAGACCGAGTTTCCTGATACATATCCTGTCGGAAACGAACTCAAATACTCCTGTAAAGACGACCAGGGCTATGTACCACTTGTTGAGTCCCAGAATGATGAACGCCACACTAAGCGCTAGTATTATAATAGGAATCATCAGACGCCTGTTATACCATTGTTCGGTACTGTTGAGTTTTGATTTCATGGCTTCCCTGATCAGTTTGTCAGACACCATTTCCTGTCTTTCGAGTCTTTCTGAAAGTCTCTCGTAATTCTTCTGGACTTCCTCCATGCCTGAATATTCGTTATTCTTTTCCATGATGATCTACTTTTTTGATTTCAATTGTTCTTTGATGCGGAACAGGCGGCTGGTCACTGCTGCCGGAGTTATACCGACGATATCTGCGATCTCGTCGTATTTCATACCTTCCAGCCAAAGGAGTATGATGGCTCGATCGAACAGAGGAAGGCCCGTAATACGTTCATAAAGAATCCGGACCTGGTTTTCGTGTTCATCAGAACTATCTGAAAGATCGATCTCTAAAGTCAAAGGAACCGTCTGTACACTACGTTTCCTTTTGCTCTCCTGATTGATGCATGTGTTCATGCTCACCCTCCAGATCCAAGTCTTGACATCACTGTCCCCCCTGAACTTGCCAAAGCCTTTCCAGAGGTTAACCAGGATCTCCTGGAACAGGTCCTCTGCATCCTCCCGGTTCCTTGAGAAGAAATAGCAGACGGTGTGGATCGTCCTGTGGTTGTCCTGTACCATTTTCGTGAATTCCGATTCGAGTCTGTCCATCAACTGTTCTGTTTCGATTTCAATCATATTAGACAATCAATTTCGCAATTCCTTTCGAGAATTGGGGTTTATTTCTCCTTTTTATGGCTCCCCAACGTTGGAAGATAGTCGGGAAATGGACATTTTGTCATACGTAAGTGACAAATAGTCAGCAAGTTATGCCAAATTGTCCACTTTGGATGGACTTTTTGGCACTGGTACGCGGATTGCCATTAAGAAAAGCGTCCGCCTGAAAGGACGGGGTAAAGAAAAAGACAATAGCTTAATATAGGAGGTATTAATCATGTTACCTGTTTCAAGAAGATACAACCAGAATTGGTTGCCGAGCATTTTCAATGATTTCTTTGATGACAATTGGGTGGAAAAGGCCAATGCGACCGCTCCGGCCATCAATGTATTAGAAAACGAACACGGATACGAGCTCGAGCTTGCAGCTCCCGGTCTCACCAAGGACGATTTCAAGGTCAGCCTCGACGATGAAGGCGATCTCGTGATCAACATGGAGAAGAAGGAAGACAACAAGGAAGAGAAGAAGCGCGGACGTTACCTCAGGCGCGAATTCTCATACACCAAGTTCCAGCAGACCATGCTGCTCCCTGACGATGCCGACAAGGAGAAGATCAGTGCAACGGTCGAAAACGGAGTCCTGATGGTGAACATCCCCAAGGTGGAGCCCAAGGTTGTTCCCCAGGCGAACAAAGTCATAGAAATTAAATAAAAAAATTTGCACAACCAGCAAATTTGACTATCTTTGCATCCGCGTTTGATGAGAACGCGGATGTTTTTCAAGTCTGGTGCGGTAGTTCAGCTTGGTTAGAATGCCGGCCTGTCACGCCGGAGGTCGAGGGTTCGAGCCCCTTCCGCACCGCAAAACAAAAAGCAGAGTCTTATGGCTCTGCTTTTTCGTTACTTGACGGTCAGGACGAATACCGAGAATGAGAGCGGAGGGACTGTAGCCCCAACCTGGCGACCTTCTCCATTGAATTGGAACACCTCAGGGACGACCTTTGAAGGATTATCAAGAGTATTCTCGGCCATGCGGTCGGAACAGTCCAGACGGATCCCCTCCACAGCACTAACCACTTCCTTTTTCTTCAGCCCGGTAAAATTCAAAGATACCTCACGGGGCACGTCGGATGTATTGGCGACCTTTACATATATTCTTGAACCATCCTGTACGGCACTGGCAAACAATCCTCCCTGTCCTTCTGCCCCTGTGACATTGGCACCATCCATCTTCAATGAGAGGACATTCTTCCCCTTGAAACGTCCGTACAGCTCCTGGACATGCCAGCTCACAGTCCTGAACGAACGAAGGTTATCGTACCAGATCAGGTCAGGTCGCCATTGCCATCCTTCCACATGGGCGAACAGCGGAGCATAGGTGGCCATTTGGACAACATCCGCATTACGTTCGATTCCTGTCATGAAGGCTGCTTCCAGCAATGACGCATAGGCATGGTTCCATTTTGCGCCTCTGGCATGACAGGCATATTCACCTGCAAAGACCTTCGGCCCCTTACGGTCATAATTATCATAACGTGCTCCCTGGGCCAGGAACCAGTCGTAGGGACGGTAAAAATGCTCGTCAACCAGATCGACTCCAATCCTTCTCATCTCGGGCCAGAGATAGTCGAACTGTTCCCCTTCAGAGCCCGGTCCGCTGGAACCCACAATCTTTATCCCGGGACAAGCCGCACGGATAGCCTTGACGAAAGGCTCCAATCTTTCGGTGTACAGGGATCCCCACTGCTCATTGCCTATGCCTATGTATTTGAGATTGAACGGTTCCGGATGTCCCATCTCAGCACGGAGCCTTCCCCACTCAGATGTCACGGGGCCGTTTGCAAACTCCACCAGGTCAATCGCATCCTGAATATATGGCTGAAGGTCATCGACAGGCACATGGGCGCTTTCATCATCGTTTTGGAACTGACAGGCCAGACCGCAGCTGAGGATAGGAAGCGGTTCGCTGCCTATCTCTTCAGAAAGCTGGAAGAATTCGAAGAAGCCCAGTCCTCCGCTCTGGTAATAGTCAGGATAGAAACGATATGTGAAAGTGTACTCCCAACGGTTCTCGTTCAAGGGACGGTTCTCTACTATCCCGACTGTGTTCTTCCAATTATAACGGGTTGCCAGGTCCGTACCTTCAACGATACAGCCTCCGGGAAAACGGAATATTCCCGGATGGAGATCGGCCAAAGCCTGTGCCAGGTCCTTCCTGAGCCCGTTCCGATGGCCTTTCCAGGTGTCAACCGGGAAGAGGGACACATGCTCAAGATCAGTGGTAATCCTTTTACCGACAAGGAATAATCGCAACACAGCCTTATCCATGGTCACATCTGGCTTAAGGACCAGCTCATATTTCTTCCATTCCTTTCCGGATACCACCAATTCGCCACGGCATAAAGTGTGGGTCTCGCTCATAGATGAAGGGTTGACCAGTTCAACGCGAAGTTCTGATGTGCCTTCGTCGGGGACCCTGGCCCAGACGCTGAACCTGTAGCTCTCCCCTTCCTTGATTCCAATTCCGAAGAAACCTTCATTCTCCAGGCCTGTCCATTTGTGCGGATGGCCGGGATCCGAGAGACGGACATAGTGGGGATTCCGGTCAAATGGTCCGTCATCAAGTACTGTCACCTTACCGAAAGCCTTCCAGCCCTGCAAGGCATCATCCGGATATTCGAATGAACGGTTCTTCACCAGCTCGGCATAGAGACCGCCGTCAGCGGCGAAGTTGATGTCTTCGAAGAATATCCCGTACTGGGTATCATTGACAGGTGCTCCTGGCTTGCGCAGATCGATGTCCATCGTGTAGGATTGTCCGAATGTCGGGAACGAAGCTGCTGCAACGAAAAAGAAAATGGAAAGGAAATGCTTGTACATGGCGATAGGATCATTTTTACAAATATATTAAAGAAAGAATGATTATCTTTATACCCAAACTTGGAAAAATAATGTTTGATAACCACATTCTAGCGGCAGTGGCTGACCTGAACCGCATTTCCCTTGCCTCCTGGGACTGGATCGTGATAGCGGTTTTCTTCCTTGCCATGGTCTGGATAGTCCTGGACACCACCCTTAAAAAGAAGGAGACCTCCGGAGATTATTTCCTGGACGGACGTGCCGCCACCTGGATAGCGATTGGAGCATCTATTTTTGCATCCAACATCGGCAGTG
>JAEEGK010026166.1_pt1 | contig 11903 bp, 9 predicted proteins | sample 8958771 | NCBI WGS metagenome assembly JAEEGK01 (sample SAMN16246547, study PRJNA631951) | gut metagenome | biome: gut microbiome; feature: rumen; material: SC-attached | host: Bos | place: Iran: Karaj | collected 2018-10 | reverse complement strand
ACCAGAAAACCGCGTATATGACGCCGGAAGAAGAGGAGAGTAGGAAGATCAGGCTTGTGGAAGCCTGATCTTCCAATGAATAATGAAAACTGAAAACTTAAAACTGAAAAATAATTTATAGTGTAAAACGTCCCGCTGGATTGTTCCGGCGGGACGTTCAGCATTGTTTTCTATTGTTTGGGGAAATTATAAATCCGATGGAATTGAGGAAACGTCGCCTTTCAGGGTGTGGTAGACGGCGTCGAAGCAGGTCTTGATTTTATACCTGGTGGTGAGCAGGCAGCCGTAGGGGCTGTTCAGATTATAGACGTAATTGCCTTTCATGGCTGCGGGCGCGTCCACCAGACCCCAGATACAGACGGCGGTCAGGGGACTGCTTTCCTCTGTGTTGGCTTTCATGAAAACATCACTGAACAGCCTGGAATAGAACGCGTCGTGCTCCGCAACCTTGGTCTTGTCGAAGTTGCGAACGGCCATTTCTGTCAGCTGAACTGCCATACCCAGGGACGCGTAGGTTTCGATGGATTCCTTCACATTGGTGATGATGGACGGATCCAGGCAGCCGTCCTGGACACCGTAGCCGCCTATATATCCCTGCATGCCGACACCGTCGATCAGGGAACGGGGATTGCCGTCCTCATCCTTCGCATAGGACTGAATGCTTTTTACCAGCGCGCAGGCCGCTTTGCGCTTCGCAGAAAAGAACAGGTTATAGTCGTTGTAGAACAGTTTAATATCCGCGCCGAGATTATCCACGGCGTTTCGGGCGCAGAGGAAGGCATACTCAACATAGTCGTCCCCGACATATTCCAGGAAACAGTTTTTATCGCCGTTCCGCTTGGTACGCAGACGCCGCAGGTCTGTGACGCTGTATTCGCCGCCGTTGTCGCCGATGGCTTCATTGACGACGTCCCAGCAGTAGATGACGCCGGGGAACTTCTTTTCAAAATGATTGATGACCCGTTCAATATAACAGGCAAGGCGGGCACGCATCGTTTCCTTATCAGCGATAGGCTTGCTCATGTCATAGTCTTCATGGAAAAACCACTGGGTCATATAAGCGTCCCAGACAAGCACATGGCCCCGGATGCGGATGTTGTTTTTCTGGGCCCAGGAGATCATGGCATCCGCCCGGGAGTAGCTCATGCAGGGCATGCCGTCCTTGGCGGATTTAGACGCCCATTCATCCAGCAGGGAATAGGCCTTGGTCTCATTGCAGCAAGTCAGGGAGTTGAAATGGCGGGCCAGGAAATCCATAAATACCTGGTTCCTCATATCATCATAGCTGAAAGCACCGCCGAACTTGAACCCATAAGGTTCAGCCAGTTCCCACATGGGATCATAATCTTCCGAAACAGTTTCGGCTTCCTCAGCGAAGACGGACAGGGGAAGAAGGCAAACCAGGAGGACAAGAAGGAGGGACAGAAAGCGTTTCATGAGAAAGAGTCTCCTTTAGTGATGAGTGAAGAGTGAAGAGTGTAGAGTTGATGACAGCTACGGCCGTCATCAGACCTCCTCCATGGTGCAGCCGCCGATGAATTCACGCAGCAGGGAAAGCGGCGGAATCTCGTTCAGGACTTCTTCATCCACATCCGGCAGGTAGTTCAGGGCCTTGATCAGCCGGCGGGAGAGCAGGTAGTTCGGGGAATCGGAAGGCACCTCCATGAGCAGCTTGAAGGCATACAGCTTCAGGATCGGCAGCTCATAATGGAGCGCGGTGTTGAACATGCTGTCCGCATTCTCCTGATAGGTGAAGATGTATTTTTCCTCCGCGCGGCGGACCCGGGGCCAGATCTCCAGCGTGGTTTCCGGCGGATAGCCGCGGAACTGGTTGTCCCGGACGATGCGCCGCAGCAGGCGGACGTCCGTGGTGCGGATGCGGTTATGGTCGTCCAGGTTCAGCACGGTCAGCGCACTGGCGAAGATGCGGTAGATCTCATCCGCCGGCAGGGTTTCGGATACCTGCGGGTTCAGGCCGTGAATGCCTTCCAGGATAATGATCTCGCCGGGAGCGAGGCTCGTGGGCGGCGTCAGGTAGTCCTTGGAACCGGAGACAAAGTCGAAGTTCGGCATGAACACCTCTTCCCCGTTGAGCAGGCCGGTCAGGCTGTCGGACAGGAGCTTCAGGTCCAGCGCGTCGATGGAGTCGTAATCCCTGGTGCCGTCCACCTGCAGGGGCATGTCGTCCCGGTTGATGAAGAAGTCGTCCATGGAGATGCGGCGGCAGGCGTGGCCGTACATCTGCAGGTGTACGCCGAGCCGTCCGGAGAAGGTGGTCTTGCCGCTGGAAGAGGGGCCGGCCACCAGCACGATGTGCTTGTCCTGCTCATGGATGTTTTTCGCGATCTTATGGATGGCGGCTTCATGAAGCGCTTCGTTCACACGGATGAAGTTCCGCAGCTTTTTATGCTCGATCATTCCGGAAAGATCGGAAACATTGGTGACGCCCAGGATCTCGCACCATTCAGCACTCTGATTGAAAATCTCCAGGTGTTTCGGGCGGTAGACATAAGGCGCGGCGTGATCGAAGTCCGCTCCGGCAGGAAGCTGCAGGACGAAACCGCCCCGGAGCTCAAACATGGTGAAGACTTTCACGTAGCCGGTGGATACGGTCATGGCGCCGTAGAAATATTCCCACATTCCGTCGATGCAGTACATATTGAAATAGGGAACAGTACGATGCTTCAGCAGGTTGACCTTGTCCGGCATCTGCTCTTCCTCAAAATACCGGATCGCTTCTTCCTGGGTCCAGCGCTTCTTTTCAAAGACCAGGTCCAGTTCCGCAATGCGGCGCATCTCGTTCTCGATCCGGACAATATCCTGGCGGTGCAGCTCGATGCCGGGCAGGCGGACAAAGACGCCGTAACCTACGGAATACTCAATGCGGACCCGCTGATAAGGATAAAGGTGACGAAGGGCCAGCAGCATCACAAAGCGCAGGGAGCGCTCATAAATACGGCGGCCTTCTTCGTTTTCCAGTGTCAGGGGAGTCAGGGTGCAGTCCTGGCGGAGCACATCATTGAGCTCGCAGACCACGCCGCCGGACTGAGCCGCCAGGGTGCCGCGGGGGAACGCGCCAAGCGCTTCCAGGCAAGCCTTGACAGTGGTGCCTTCCGGGAATTCTTTTTCGTTGTTCATTGAACGGATAATCATATGGTAACCCTCCTGTCAATAATCTTGGGGGACTATTGCGACATGGCTGATTGCCTGCACCATGCAGGGATCACAAAACGAGCCGGACAAAGGGTTGTAATGATGAAAGCGGGGACAGGAATCCTGAATTAATCAAACGGCATGCTGGACACGTCCGCGTTCAGCAGCTCCTCATCCGGATCGGGCAGAGCGCCGTGTTCCGCCAGGTATTTTTCCAGGCGCTGCTGCATCTGCAGCTGCTTGGTATGTACGTACGCCACATTGGCACCGGTGGCTGGGGCTGTGGTCCGGCTCATGATTTTCTGTCCGTCGTCATCCAGACGGAACCGCAGGCGGATCAGAATCCGGCCGTGACTCTTACATTTGGCTACAGCGATATATTTCCCGGCGCTTTGTTTAATATATTCGCCGTCGAGCGCTAAAACCCTTCCGCACCGGGGACAGACCGGGTGAACGGCCGTCTCGCTCTGCAGGGCGTCCCGGATGGACGGAAAGACCTCCCCGGGGGTTTTCTCCCGCGCGTTCCGGCGGGCATGAATCAGGGATTTCGGCTGCTGGGGATAATTCAGCACGGCATCAGGATCCGGCAGGGTTTTGAAAACCAGCGCGGTATACCAGGCGTCGTTCAGTGCGTTGTGGAAGGACATGGTGTCGTCCGGCGTGATGTTCATCATTTCCATGGCGGTTTTCAGGCCGGAACGGTCCTTCAGCTGATGGACGACGCTGAACAGGCGCTGGATGTCGCAAAGGGGCGGCAGCACGATATCCTCGCAATGGAAGAAATGAATATTCTGGTACAGCACGCTGACGTCGTCAATGCCCCAGGTCAGCAGGGTATAATCCTCTCCGCACCAGGCGGCAAACTGTTCCAGCGCTTCCCGGAAGGCCGGCGCGCCGGCCAGCGTTTCGGAATCGAGACCGGTCATCCGGCGGATCCGGGGATGGATTTTCACATAATGCGTCGGGGCAATCGGGATGGAGATCGCTTCGCCGGGGTTCAGGTCGGCGTCCAGCTTCACCGCGCCGATCTGTATCATCTCAAACATCAGCTTATCGCCGACCTTGCGGAAGGTGCTGCTTTGATAGGAAATCGGCTGGTTCCATTCCAGGTCAAGAACAATGTAGGTCATGATTCCTCCGGTGGATAATACGTAATGATCCGGCACGAGGCCGGGAAATATCAGGACAGTACCTGCTCCGCGGCGCCGGCGCCTGCAAGGGCGCCCGTGGACCAGGCGATCTGCAGGTTGTAGCCGCCGGTATGCGCGTCCACATCGATCACTTCGCCTGCGAAATAGAGATTCGGGATGAGCCGGCTGCGCATGGTTCCGGGTTCCAGTTCCCGCACGCTGACGCCGCCGCGGGTAACGATGGCCTCTTCGACGGGGCGCGGGGCGCGGACCGTGAGCGGGAGCGCTTTCAGCACTTCCACCAGGCGCTGGCGCTGGGCGGCGGTAACCTGGCTGCAGGGCAGGGAGGCCGGAATTCCGCACAGCTGCGGGAACAGCTCCGCCAGGCGGGAAGGCAGCAGGGAAACCAGTTCATTGCGCAGGAGCTTTTTACCGGCTGCGGAGAAATCCCGCAGGATCCGGGCGTCCAGTTGCTCCGCAGTCAGGCCGGGTTTCAGGTCGATTTCCAGGGATGAGCCTTCCGGCGGATCCGGGAGGTGGCAGCTGGCTTCCAGTACGATGGGACCGGAGATGCCGAAGTGCGTGAACAGCATTTCGCCCAGCTCCGAGTAAAGCGTTTTGCCGCGGCGGGACAGCGTAAGCGTGACGTTGCGCAGGCTGAGCCCCTGCAGCGTGCGGGGCCAGGCTTCTTCCGTCTCCAGACCGACCAGGACCGGAGACTGCGGGAGCACCGTATGGCCCGCTTCTTCCGCGAAACGGTAACCGTCCCCGGTGGAACCGGTGGACGGATAGCTGATTCCGCCGGTACAGACAATGACTGCACCGGCCGGAACAAAGGAACCGTCCTCCAGGCGGACCCCGGCGATGCGGCCGTTTTCCGTCTCCAGCTTGCGGACCGCGGCACCCAGCCGGACGGCAACCCCGGCGCTGCGAAGGCAGGACTGCAGCGCGCGCGTTACGTCGCTGGCTTTTTCAGAGACCGGGAAAACCCGGCGGCCGCGCTGGACCTGTACCGGACAGCCGGCGCTTTCCAGCAGGGCCATCATATCCCGGGGAGAGAAAAAGTTCAGGGCGCTGTAAAGGAACCGCGGGTTGCGCGGAACCTGGGCCATGAACTCGTCCACGTCACAGTCGTTGGTCAGGTTGCAGCGGCCTTTGCCGGTGATGTAAACCTTTTTCCCCAGCTTTTCATTCTTCTCCAGCAGGAGGACCGAGGCACCGGCACGCGCAGCAAACAGGGCGGCAGCCATTCCGGCTGCGCCGCCGCCGATCACCACGATGTCCGCCATTCCGAACCCTCCCGGAGAAAAAACTGCAGATTCCGTACAGGCTGAAAAGCCCATAACCTAAGAGATTATACGGGGAACGGCGCTTTTTTGCAAGACCGAAAGAAGCGGATCAAAAAACCGGGCCTTGCGGCCCGGCAGGATGCAGTTTATTCCCCGGCGGGAGGTTCGGGAGCTTCCGAAGCTTCCGGCAGGTCCGGTACTCCGGCGGGTTCCGGCTCCGCCGGACGCCAGCGGTTTTTCAGGTATGTGACAATGCAGTTGAAATCCGTCTTCATGGATTCGAACAGCTTTCCGCGGAAAGCGCCCACCAGGACGGACATCAGCACCGGGCCGCCGATCAGGCCGGGGATGCCGCCGAAGCGCAGGCCGACGAACATGCCGATCAGGCTTTCCAGCGGAGTGATGCCGATGGAGTTGGACATGAACTTCGGCTCCAGCAGCCGGCGGGCCAGCTGGAGTACCGCGGTCAGTACGAGCACCTGGACTGCGGCGGGAATATTCCCGGTGAGCAGGTAAATGATCCCCATCAGGATATACAGCAGGCCGCTGCCCACCATGGGAATCAGTTCCATGATGCCGGCGACGATCGCGATGGCGCTGGCATAGGGGAAGCGGAACGCGTTGAGGTAGATCAGGCTGACCACCAGCACCATCAGCGAGAATGTGCCCTGCACCCGCAGGTACCCGATCAGGCTGCGGATCGCGGAGTTGGTCAGCTGGGTGGTGTTGCTGGACTGGTTGCGGCGCTTGCCGCCGGGCAGGTAGCTGCGGATATCGTCATAATCCCGGGCAATGAAGAACAGCGCCATGGCCAGGAAGGTGGTGTAGATGATGAAATAGGGGAAGCCGGTCGCCAGGTTGACCAGGTAGGAGCCGATGGCGGTGGAAACGGAGATGCCCCACTTGGTGAGGTCGCCGATCATATCGTTCATGGCTTTGCTGATCTGGGACTGGACTTCCGCGCTGAAGTTCTCGGACGTATACGCCATCAGGCTGTTGACGGCCTGGCGGATGGTGCCGATCGTCGTGGTGACGATGTCTTCCGACTGGTTCAGGAAAGGGTTCACCATATGGGTAAGCAGGCCGATGATCCAGATCAGGATGCCGATGACCAGCGCGAGCAGCAGGATGACCAGGATCAGGGAGGAGACGCTCTTTCCGATTTTCAGCTTTTTGAAACAGAAACGGATCACCGGCTGCAGCATGGCAGCCAGCGGAATAGCGATGATGAAGGGAGACAGCATATCCCAGGCCAGCGGGACGATCCAGTACGCCGCCAGCAGGACGAGGATCACAATCAGCGTTTTGAATGACAGACGCTCAAACGCTTTCCGTTCTTCGCTCAGCATGATCCTGCCTCCTTCCCGCGCCGGGTATATGCCCTCTTATCGTAACTTTTATTTTATTCCTTTTGCAGCGGGAAAGCAAGCACTTCCGCCGCAGGTACAAAGAAACGGCCGGCCCGCAGGGCCGGCCGGAAAACCATCCGGGATTACAGATTGACGAAGGAAACCAGTTCCTCACGGGGCGTTTTGGCACGCTCGGCGGTCAGTTCGTTGAGCATCAGCGCAACCTGCCCGTCCGGGGACTGCACCATTTTGCAGCGTGCGGTCAGGGTGAAATAGGTTTTGTTGTCCGGCGTGCGCTCGCCCTTGCAGACCCAGCCGCAGGGAGCGATATCGTTGGAGCAGCAGGTCATGGCTTCCCGGGCGAAGTAGTAGAAGCCCTTCGGGAATTCCCGGCGGCGCCAGGCCTGGCCGACAATGGAAACCGCCTTGCCGTCATAGCGCTCCGGATGCTCCATGCTGTCCACATAGAACAGGCCGAACTGTTCATCCGTAATCCGGATGACATCCGCCTTCATATCGTAGGGCAGGTCCTCGTCCGTGATGCCGTCGTCCACCGTGCCGTCCAGGTTCTCAAACATGATCGTGGCGGCGCTGTTCATGGCGCGCAGCTGCCGGCGCCAGGAGCTCTTGTTGAAGTTCTCCCCGCAGCGGTTGACATAGATCATGTCCGCGGTCTTCATCGGATCGGTGAGGAGTTTGCGCATGTTGTTCATGTAGTTGTCAAAGGTGGTGGCGTCAGCCGTGGTGACCACCTGTGCCCAGTCCCACAGGCGGGGCAGGGTGATCTCATCCAGCTTTTCCAGGCCCCACATGGTGTTGTACTCCATGATGACGCAGGTTGGCTCAATCTCCCGGTCCAGGTCCGCGAGTTTTGAGGTGGTCAGTTCGTCCTTGTTATCCAGGTTCACCAGCACACCCTTGTACTTGTCAAGGCTGTCATCGTCCCACTCGGTTTCGCCTTCCTCGCAGCACAGGATCAGCACCCGGCCGCCGTTGGTAAAGCGTTCGTTGCCCAGGACCGTCAGGCCCAGGGTGGTCTTGCCGCTTTCAATGAAACCGGTGATCAGATAAACCGGAACAAATCTCCTGATCATAAATGAAACAACTCCGTCAGCGCTTTTTCGTTCAGGTCGGCGCCGATCACGCACAGGCGGCCGGTATAGTCCGCGCTGCCGTCGCGCATATCGATTTCGCCGGGTACATAGTCAAACTGGAACCAGCTGCCTGCCGCGTTCTGCAGGATACCCTTGGCCCGCAGCACCTTGCCGTATTCCTCTTCGTCGGAAAGCTTCTCCAGGATGGAACGGATTTCCTCCTGCTCATACCGCTGTGCGGTCTCCAGGCCGATGTTGCCGAACACTTCATCCGCGTCATGGCCTTCGCCGTGGTGGTGATGGTGATGATGGTGGTCATGGTCGTGGCAGCCGCAGGTGCAGCCTTCGCCGTGCTCATGATGGTGATGCTCATGATCGTGATCATCGTCGTCATCGTCGTCATCATGATCGTGGTGATGATGGTGATGCTCGTGTTCGTCCTCATCGTCATCATCATCGTCGTGATGGTGGTGATGATGTTCATGCTCATCCTCATCGTCGTCATGATCATGGTGGTGATGGTGATGATGCTCGTGCTCGTCCTCATCGTCGTCATCATCGTCATCTTCCAGCGGAGCGAACCAGATGGGCTTGCCGTTCTCGATCACGTCCAGCATGAAATCCGGTTCCATGTCATCCCAGGGGGTGGTGATGATCCGGGCGTCGGGATGCGCTTCGGCAATCAGCTGGCGGCTCTTTTCCACCCGGGCGGCGTCCAGCAGCTGGGTGCGGCTGAAGATCACCGTGGAGGCGCTCTTTACCTGGTCCAGGAAGAATTCACCGAAGTTCTTCATATACATCCGGCACTTGCCGGCGTCCACGACGGTGGCGCTGCCGCCGGTCTCGATGTCGGAATGGCGCTCCTTGGCCTTTTCGACAGCGGACAGGATTTCGCTCAGCTTGCCTACGCCGGTGGGCTCCACCAGGATGCGGTCCGGATGATAGGTGTCGATCAGCTGGTCCACCGCGGCCTGGAAGTCTCCGGCCAGGGTGCAGCAGATGCAGCCCGCGTTCAGCTCAGTCACGGTGATGCCGGCGTCCTTCATGAAACCGCCGTCAATACCGATCTCGCCGTATTCATTTTCCAGCAGTACGACCTTCTCATTCCGGAGGCGGCCGGTCAGCAGTTTTTTAATCAGCGTCGTTTTACCGGCTCCCAGGAAACCGGAGATAACGTTTACTTTGACCATTGGTACAGATCCTTCTTTCCTTACAATCGCCGGTTTTATCCGGCGCATTCCTTTTATAGCGCTTGAGCCCTTCTTTGTCAATTGTTTTTGGCTATATAGTAAGGAAAGGAAAAAAACGGCTTATACGTGACAAACCGTACAATTGGTGATATAATACCTTACACAGTTACATGCACATGCTCTTTCAGTGACATAGACGGATTGCTTTGAGACATCCATTCATTTCTTTCAACGGTTTAGCATAAGGAGGAAAAGCCGTGAGATCAACCATAGGAACGGACGTCCGCAGGGCGGCAGCGCTGGCGCTGCTGGCAACGCTGCTTGTGTCCGTTTGCCTGCCCGTACCCGCGAAGGCGGATCAGGCGGACGTTGATCTGATGCTGGCAAACAGCGCTGTTTCGATGCTGAACCTCACAGACGCGGAGGGAAATCCGATCCAGCCGCGGAAAGCGCCGGAAGTGCTGGGCCGGGGAAACCCGGACGTGGCCGGGGTGGAACCGGATTACCGGGGAACCGTCGGATATGTAGCCCTGCAGACCGGCTGGGAGGTCAGCCGCTTCAATACCTTTACAGAGACGCCCTGGATGCTGCCTGTGTACAGGCAGGAGGGTGCGAAGTGGAAAGTCGTCGGTGCCGTGGCGCATAAGACGCCGGTGCTGGTTACAGATCAGCAGATTAAGGAAGAGAGGGGACACAAGTTCAGCGGCCACCTGCAGGTGATCCGCCTGGACACCTTTGAGCAGGCCTGGATTGACGTGATCCATTTCGTCACCGCCCCCTACTGGACGCTGAGCCTGTCAGAGGCAGTCACCTACGGATACTGCATTGCCGTTTACAGCAACAATTCCGGCGTCATGCCGACGGACCGGAAGGGCAACCGCGGCAACCTGCAGGAAGGCACCCGGGTTCTGATGTGCGAAAAGCGCACCGCCCGCTACATCAGCCCCGACAAACAGAACAATCCGCTTCCGGGCATTATCTTCCGGAGCGGCGAAGAGCAGGATTCCTATTACAGGACATTCCTCTTCTTCAACGCAAACGACCTGACGCTGACCTATTAAACAACAGAGAAACAGCACGCTGTCCCACAAACGGGACAGCGTTTTTTTCTGGAGGAGAGTAAAAGGATAGCTGTGTGAGACTTGAAATACAGTAGACTTCGGGCATATCATTAAGATAGAAAAATATGTTTACGGCTCCGGCAGCAATGTCGGGGCTGTTTTATTTGAGGAGGAGAAGGATGCCGGAGACGACCACAACCCTGTGCGGCCTGCGCCGTGAACTGACAAAGGATCTTTTTGAGGAACTGGCGGCGCTCCAGTGCACAACGGAGGAAATCCTGGGCTATATCGGAACTACGGAGAAGAAACTGGAGAGCTGGTGCCGGAAAACCTACCGCCGTCCGCTGGCGGAGATGATCCCCATGATCCGCAAGGACGGCCTCATTGCCATCCGGCGGGCCAGCTTTGATCAGCTGAAGAAGAGCGCCACCATCATCAGCCAGCAGTACAACCGTTTCCTGCCCGGCACGGGCGTGGATCCGCGGGATGACGCCGAGAACGCAATCCGTCTGCTGACGACCGCGGTGACGCCCTCCACTGAGACAATGAAGGAACTGTACGGGGAAGCGGAAGAGGGCGGTGAAGAGGCTTGAGCTTTCAGTTTCAGCCCTTCTCCCGGAAACAAAGCCAGCTGCTGAACTGGTGGCGGCCGGGTTCCGGTGTGGAAGAACGGCGCATCGTATTGGCGGACGGCGCTATCCGCAGCGGCAAAACCGTAGCCATGATCCTGTCCTTTCTGCTCTGGAGCCTGACCTGCTTCAGCGGGAAGGACTTTATTATGGCCGGAGTTACCTCCGGCGCGCTGGTGCGCAATGTGCTGGGGCCGATGCTTTCCATGCTGGAGACCCTTGGTATCGCGTATGAATGGAAGCGCGGGGAAGCCCGGGTGATCATCGGGAAGAACAGCTATTACCTCTTCGGCGCGGATAAGGATAACGCCCAGGATAAGCTCCAGGGCATGACGGCTGCCGGTGCCTATGCGGATGAGGCAGCCCTGTTTCCCCGATCCTTTATCGACCAGATGATCGGCCGCTGCTCCGTGGAGGGCAGCCGGATCTTCCTGAACTGCAATCCGAACGGCGCCTGGCATTATATCAAGACAGACTTTATCGACCGGGCGGAGGAGCTGGGACTGTACCGGCTTCATTTCACCATGGACGATAATCTGACCCTGTCCCCGGAAATCCGGCAGAGCTACGCCCGGAGCTTTACCGGTGTTTTTTATCGCCAGTATATCCTGGGCGAGTGGGTCAGCGCGGAAGGCGCGGTCTATCCCATGTGGGATGACAAGGAGAACACCTTTGTTGAAGGAGAACGGGATCCGGAAGCATTGCCCTTCCGGGACATGCGCCGCTTCTGCGCGGTGGACTACGGCACGGTAAATCCCTGTGTTTTCCTGGATGTGCGTGATGACGGAAAAACCTTCTGGATCATGAAGGAATACTACTGGAATTCCACCTCCAAACGCCGCCAGAAAACAGACGCGGAGTATGCCAATGATCTGGCGGAATTCCTGGGAAATGACCGGAACACGCAGATCATTGTGGATCCAAGCGCAGCCAGCTTCAAGGCGGAACTCCGGAACCGGGGCTTCCGGGTGCTGGACGCGAAGAACGACGTCCGGGAAGGCATCGCCA
>JAEEGK010026165.1_pt1 | contig 11903 bp, 9 predicted proteins | sample 8958771 | NCBI WGS metagenome assembly JAEEGK01 (sample SAMN16246547, study PRJNA631951) | gut metagenome | biome: gut microbiome; feature: rumen; material: SC-attached | host: Bos | place: Iran: Karaj | collected 2018-10 | reverse complement strand
CCGCGTGTGCAGGGAGTGCGGGATGCCGCTGAACGTATACGGCGGCATGTGCGACCACGAGGGTGAGCCGGCCAGGTTCCTGTTCGAGAACCCCATCAGGACGTTCAGGAAGGACTATAGTATAGTTGAGGGTGGCATCCGTCTTCTGTCGTCAAGCTTGGGCCAGAGGAAGAAGCTGAGGCTCTCGGAGATCTCCCCGGGTTTCAGTCTGATAGTGTCCAGGGACGAGGTAACTTCCCAGACACTGGGGCAGAAAGACAGGGAGCAAAGAGAGTAACACTAGCGGTATCCTATTTGTTCGGAAGTTCCGGACAGTCGGTAGACTACAGTCGTTTCGTCATGATGTGAGTTCGAATGGGACGACACGACCCACTCTCAAGATGGTCTGCCATTCCATTGAGACGGGGGATGTTACACACGAGCCGGTCTGTGCTCGTACATCGTTCAGAACGAACCAACGAGGTTCAGAAGCAGCATCCAATTCAATGCCTATCTGCGCATAGGCCGAACACATCACTTTGAATATGACGTAAAAAAAGAGGTTTGCTGCCATACCTTCGATGCTGGGTACGGCAGTCTGAGGAGATCGACGGAGCAGTCATATACATTTCCCCACTCCATCTTCGATCAAGGTTTCAGAGCAAATACGTCATATTCCTTCGCTGAAATGTGAGATGAACTCAGCATATTCTTCCAATGAGATACATGAGTCGGCGCCGATAGCCCACCTGATGGAGCATTCTGCGGCGGTTTCCAACGGACAGCCGTCTATCATGGTGTGCTTACAGACCATGCCCTCGATGAGTGCATACGATTTTGACAGGGGAGATTCCGTCGTTACCGACACAGGTCCAGTTAATTCGGAATCTAGAGAGTCGATTGCTGCACCCATCACTATAACAGGCACATCGTTGTAGATCTTGTCGGCTATGTCTTTGCTCAATTCAGGCCCCAGTTCTTCTTCGCTCTGGACGATTATCAGATCCAAGTCGCTGTTCAGATCGTTTGTCAGGACCGCATCCGGTAGAAGAATCTCGATGGTCCTTTCAAGAACCTCCTTGTCAGACTGAATGTAAACCTTGTAGTTCGCATCGGACAGCGGGTTGAGGACATCATCGGCAGCATCAACGTCTGTCTGAACAGCCCTATCTCCGTTCTCCGAGGGTAAAAGGCACAAGATACCGGCACCGACTATCGTTATAGCGATTAATGCCAGGCCGATTGAATTAAATTTGTTCATATCCACACTTCCTTGTTTTTGATTAAATATGTATTTCTTTCATTTTTTGATTTTAATGTTGATAGAATGTTACGGCATCTTGATTAATATCAATTAAAATATGGAATGTGTCAGTAACTTCACTATCATATGTCTGGAAAAACATATAGTCATGACGGACATAAGTTCTCATGGAACATACGGTATCAAGAATCGCCCTGCTCTGATCGGATTCGGAGCGAACTAATACTCCAGGTTCGACTGTACAGGCAATTCCAACATTATGGGTCTCATTAACGTTATGCCAAGCAGTCGATCCGTAGATGGTGTAATTAGTTACAACGGGAATGTCTACAATATCATAACTCCAGGTATAAGCGGCACCGCCCTGTATGAATGAACCTGTAGAGAAGCTGGTACCAGCTAATAGGTTAACTGTGGCAGTTGTAGTGTTGGTGCCGGATGTTGAATTTGGACCTGCACACATCATTTTACCAACCGACATGTTGGTATTAAGATACAAATCTCCAATTCTTACATCTGAATGACCATAAGTCGATCCATTCTGTAAATAATGAATGGAGTAGTATTTGTAATCGGACTCTCCTATTGGAGTCAGAGGATATACAACGCATGTTACAGTATCGGTGCCCCGACTGGGGTTGATATCAGTAAAGGCATCTAATGCAATAAAGCCACTGCTTATTTCATCGCGAACGGATTGCTCCGACGATGTGTACACGGTGTCGCCTGTAGACATTAGCATATTGATAATAGACGAAGTCTCATATTCTTCAAAACTAGCAATCCATGCTGCTAGGTAGTTAGTTGCTTCTTCCAGATCGTCGCATATCACAGAATGTGTGTGAACGAAACCGTCAATAGAAACATATCCTTTGGCCACAGTTTCATTGACCGATGCGATTACTGGTTTTTTCATCATGTTATCTAGTGCATCGAAATCAGAACCGATAACTATCACAGGAATCGATCTATCTAAACAATCAATTGCCATTTTCGCCTTGTCATCACTGATAAGACTACCCTGCAAAATAACAAGGTCCGATTCAATCGAAATTTCGTCGGAAATCTGAGCATTTGGAACTGATGAGCTGATGATTTTATTAATCTCGCTGCTGGCTGAGATGATGCTGACACGGTTATCATCTTCAACCGATGAAAGTGCACCAGGATCTGAAGCATCATGACTATTTGCATCAGTTATTGTGAATGACACTGTAATGCTACAAATTAGCACCATTAGCACGAATGAAACCATCAGGCCACTTTTACTAATTGTCATCATTTTACCTCCTTTATGATTGTCGCGGAACTCGAATCCGCAAGATTTAATTGATTATGACAGTATTTAATTGTTTGGTTTATTATTATTATTTTACGATAATAGATTAAAATAAAATTATAATCTATTAATATAAAACATTAATATCATTTGAATAGTACCGATGAGGGGGGACGAGGTCGATTTCGATGTGACCCGAGCAACAATAGGGATTAGGGCCCCGGACATGCGGGCCATAAAAAATGATGGCGACAGAACGATCGCCAGGAGCGATGACGCTCACCGGAAAACAGATAAGATGCTTGATTCTGGAAAAAGGCTGGACGAATATACGATCGTTACGGTCATCCTCCAGGGCAGCTCGCCCGGCACCATTCTGTCGCAATGGGGTTGGGGTGATCCCCAGCATTCATCCGGTCCTGTTCAGACGGTATTCGAAGCTCCGAACATACTCGTTGATCACGCCGTTCTCGGAGACGCCGAGGGTGCATTTGATCAGGAACGGGTCGTTGGAATCGACATTCTCTTTCCACATCATATGTCCAGAAAAGTGGAGATTGGTACCAGTCTCGAACAAGCCCCCTCTATCGATTCCATATCTGACGGTCGATTGATTCGGATTCGAGGATTCAACGATCTGTTTCCAGCTGACCTGCGGGTTGTAATCCCAGCTGCTCGCCATGGTTTTCGCGCCGTCGGGAGCTGTCCATTCGATCTCCATGTATCTGAAACACTTTTGCGGCGACGGATAGGTAGCCAGACTGAAAACCATATTCACCACCCTCTCATCATCTTCAGTTGTTGAGGATGAACTTCCCCAGACATTCTGGTTCCATAGGTCAGTAAAAATGAAGTTATCGAAATCGGACAACTTGACATCGGCGGTTTTCGTCTCCATGATCGTGGTGTCGCCTGGCTTCTCCTGATCGGCGATGGTGAAACCAATGGTGAGCACGGTGAACGCGAGGATTGCCGCGATGCCTGCAATGGCAACATATCTGTTCATAGGGTCCATGACGTCACATCCGTGATTATGAACGCGCAGAAAGCGCATTCGATGTGTGGACAAGATTGGTTATATGGTATATAATTATAATTGAATATTTATCGTAAAATGATAATTAATTAAATTATTATTATAATAGATTAGCATAAATCATTAATAGACTCTTCAATATACAGGATCCATGGACGAATATTGTCCTGATGAGGGTAAAAAGGTAGGGCACAGGCGGGGAGGCTTGACACTGCTTGTGTCGGCCGCCATGGTAATCATGGCATTAGCAGTACTTTTTGTAGTGGAGGCTGTACAGGATATCCAAAATCTGAGTAAGTTCGGGACCCTGGAGCCGGCTGCTGCGGATTACCTTTTGAATCTTATGGTCATGATGCTATCGGTTGCGACCCTGTGCTTGGTGATAAGAGATGTGATGAAGGGAAAAAGTCTTTTCACAGATGCCAATGCCGAGAGGTTTCTGATCGTAGGCATTCTGATCATCCTGAAGACAATCATGTCGATTATTATCCAGTTTGTGATCTTTTCAGTATACCCCTATTTGAACAATGGGGTGGTCTTCCCGATGGTGTTGATTCTGTCGGGAATCATAGTGTTCATGCTGTATTATATCTTTAAACAGGGTTCAAGGCTGCAGGAGGATGTAGACAACATCGTTTGATACCATGCCGATCGAGATTCATCTGGACCGCATCCTTGTCGAAAGGAAGATGACGTTGTTAGAGCTATCCAGGAGGGTGGGAGTGACCAATGTCAATCTTTCCAAGCTCAAGACAGGGAAGGTCAACGGCATCAGGTTCTCCACGCTGGAAGCGATCTGCGACGTGTTGGATTGTCAACCGGGCGACATAATGGAGTTCCGCAGGGACAGCGATGAAGAGAAAGAAGGAAAGACTCAGCTGTAATCAGCGTGAGCACTCTAAGTATCCAAATCGAACGAATGTCAAAACATTTATTCGGAGAAAGGGCATCCGATGGGATAAGGCCGTATAGAACCTGGACAACGATTCCGGAATATATGGTTTGATTCAGGTTATTCTGCCAATAAATATCATGGCTTATCCGATGGCGACAATGGTTGCTAAAAGGGCCTGTAACATGGTGCCTTTCCGGCCACGATCCGGAGCATTCCAAGAGGAAGGGAGCAGGTCCATCGGGAGAAAGAGTCCGTCGACGACGAGGGCATACGCTTCACGGCATGCTCCGGGAGCGCTGAGCATTACGCCAGGTGGAGGAGGTCCCACTGCTGGTCGCTCCATTGCCCCGAGTGCATGAACGACGCCGCCCTCAGGGCGGGGTCGAGGGCGGAGGAGCAGCTGAACGCCTACCGCATTCTAACGGAGAAGCAGGGAGGTGATCCGGGACCGCTGGGACATTGGGTGGTCTCCCCTCCCCAGGAGGAGGCCAAGGGATGGGTGCAGACCATCGGCGTGTTCGGCGCCCTCAGGAAGTATGTGGAGGGTTGTCTCCAGGATGTGGGGGCGAAGGCCGGATGCCTGGTCTTCCATCCCTGGAGGCAGACCCCGGACCTGTGGGAGTTCTCCCCGCACTTCCATTCGATACTCTTCGGCTTCCTCGACACGGACAGGTTCAGGCGCGAGAACCCCGGATGGGTCATCAAGAAGGTGCATGCCGGCGAGGAGGTCGAGTCGATCGGCCAGACGGCCGCGTACCTCATGACGCACATGGGCCTGGGCATGGTCGAGAGGGATCCATTGGACGTGGACTACGACTTCAGGTTCCTGTGCCATATGCTCCCCGGGCTCAGCGACGACTGCAGCAGGGCGGATGACGACGAGCCCTTCAGGTTCACGGACCAGGACGAGTCCGACGAGGCGGAAGGGAAGGGCAGGATGGCGGGGGACGTCTCCGGCATGGACTGGCTGGAGTTCGCCGCGCGCCCCCTGAGCTACCCGACCCGCATGACCTACTTCGGCCTCGCCTCCCACAGGAGCATCCGCACCGTGGCCGTAGAGAGGGAGTATCGCACGCGCGCGTGCAGGGAGTGCGGGATGCCGCTGAACGTCTACGGAGGCATGTGCGATCACGAGGGTGAGCCGGCCAGGTTCCTGTTCGACAACCGCATCATGGCCTTCAGGAAGGACTACGGCGTCGTGGAGAGCGGCCTGCGCCTGCTGTCGTCCAGCATGGGCGAGGGGGAGAAGCTGAGACTCTCGGAGATCTCCCCGGCCGTCAGCCTGATCGTGTCCAAGGACGAGGCCTCTCCGAAGACGGTCGGGCTGTACGGCTCCGAGCAAGGGGAGTGACGCTGCATAGGCGCGGAGCACGGCCCGGCATCGGGCGTTCGGGAGGGCGAACCTGTTTTATCCTGACGACGCGTGGCATTCCCGGATATCATGAAAGCAGACGGAGAATCTGTGGAGAGCATGGCGATGCCCCGCCTGGGAGGGCTCGCCGCGTGGGTCGCGCTGACGCTGGCCCTGGTCGCCGCCCTAGCGGCCATATCCGTCGCAGAGGACGCCGAAGCGTTCACTGTAGACGGCATCGACTACGAGGTGACGGACGAGGGCTCGCACCAGGTGAAAATAACCAGCTACAGTGGCAGCCCCAAGTATGTGTACGGCACGGTGAGCTTCGGCGGGGCCGACTGGACGGTCGTGTCCGTGGGGGGCTACGCCTTCGAAGGCTGCGGCTCCCTGGCGACCGCGGACCTGCCCTCGGCGGCCTACGTGGGGGACTACGCCTTCCACGGCTGCGTATCCCTGACTGCCGCGGACCTGCCCTCGGCGGCCTACGTGGGAGAATCCGCCTTCCACGTCTGCGACGCTCTGAAGCACGTCAGGTTCTCCGACGAGCTGGAGTCGGTCGGGAGCTACGCCTTCACGGTGTCCTTCTACAGCGGCTCCGAGTGGCTGTCCGCCGACGCCGCCTCGCTCAAGGGCAGGACGTTCGTGGGGGGCGGCAACGGCGTTCTCCACGAGGGTTTCGCCGTCGCCAGCCCTGACGGGGGAGAGCTCCTGTGCAGAGCGACGGACGCCGCCTCCAATGAGGTCGAGGTCGTCGGCTTCTTGGGCCGCCCGGCCATGGTGTCCGGGTCCGTGAGCTATGGCGGGGCCGACTGGACGGTCGTGTCCGTGGGGGACTACGCCTTCCACGGCTGCAAATCCCTGACTGCCGCGGACCTGCCCTCGGCGGCCTCCGTGGGGTCGAACGCCTTCCTCGACTGCGGCTCCCTGACGACCGTGGACCTGCCCTCGGCCATCTACGTGGGGGACTACGCCTTCCACGGCTGTGGCGCGCTGACGTTCGCCAGGTTCTCCGACGCGCTGGAGTGGGTCGGCAACATGGCCTTCACGGTGTCCTTCTACAGCGGCTCCGAGCGGCTGTCCGCCGACGCAGACTCGCTCAAGGGCAAGTCGTTCATAGGCGACGGCGACGGGAGACTGCACGAGGGGTTCTGGGCTCCCAGCCAGGACGGGGGAGGCGACATCCTGTACAAGATGACGAGTTTCTTCGTGCGCGAGGTCGAGGTCGTCGGATTCAGCGGCGCCCCCGTCCGGGTGTCCGGCATGGTGACCTATAAGGGGTCCGACTGGGCCGTGGTCTCCCTGCACGATCATGCCTTTTTTGCGTGCGATTCGTTGGAGATCGTCGACATTACTGAAGTGAGAGAGATCGGAGGGTCTGCGTTCTCGGGATGTCCGTCCCTGCGCGAAGTGATCATCCCCTCGTCCATGCAGAGCATAGGGGACGGGGCGTTCGAGGGCCTCGTTTTCAAGGGTCCGAACGGGGAGGAGCTGCCCCAGGACGCCGTGAGCCTTCGCGGGCACCTGTACCTGGGAGACGGTGACGGGACCCTCGGGCGCTCCGAAAGGGATGGGACCTGCGGCGACGGCCTCTACTGGTCGCTCGACGCCGACGGCGTCCTGACCATAGCGGGCGAGGGGTACATGGAGGACTATGGTGGTGACCGCGGCCCCTGGGGCTATGGCGTGACGAGGGTCGTGGCCGGAGACGGCGTAAGGTCCATAGGTGTTAGTGCGTTCAACGGATGCAGGTCCCTCGTGTCCGCGTCGATGCCGGCCGCGACGTCCATAGGGAACAGTGCGTTCAATTATTGCGATTCCCTCGTGTCCCTGGAGATGCCGGCCGCGGCGTCGATTGGGATCGGCGCATTCTCTAGATGCGAATCTCTGGAGTCCGCGTCGATGCCGGCCGCGGTGTCCATAGGGGATGGTGCGTTCGAGGTCTGCGACTCCCTTCGCGAGGTCCTCATACCTTTGTCTGTGGAGTCCATAGGGGAGGGCGCCTTCGGCGACTTAACGTTCCTGGGCCCGGACGGGGAAGAGCTGGACCGCGACGCCGAGGCCCTCCGCGGGCACCTCTATCTCGGCGAGGATGGGAGGCTCGAGATCGCGGACGGGGAGGGCACCTGCGGAGACGGCCTCCGCTGGGAGGTCGGCCTGGACGGCGTCCTCAGGATCTCGGGAGAAGGGTACATGGACGACTTCTTGGATACGCGGCACGGGCCATGGAGCGTATGGGTGAAGGGGGTCGTCGCCGGCGACGGCGTGAAGTCCGTGGGGGCTTTCGCCTTCCGCGAATGCAAGTTCCTCGTTTCCGCGAGCCTGCCGGGAGTACAGTCGGTAGGGGAGCGCGCGTTCTCCGGATGCGGCTATTATCTGGAATCGGTGTCGATGCCCAGCGCCGCCGCCATCGGTGACCGCGCGTTCTACGGTTGTATATCCCTGGAGTCTGTCTGCCTCCCGCGCACGCTGGCGTCGCTGGGGGACCGCGCGTTCTACGGCCTTACGTTCCTGGACGAGGGCGGGAGGACGCTGTCCCAGGACGCCGAGAGCCTCCGCGGGTACGTCTACGAGGGCAGCGGTGACGGGAAGCTGAAGCGCCTGCCGTTCGCCCAGGACGGGGTCGGCTACCAGGTATGCGGCGAGGGGCTGGCCGTCGCCGTGGGATGGTACGGCGAGCCCTCCGCCCTCAGGATCCCTGACGAGGTGCAGTATAACGGAAAGGGCTACGTGCCCGCGGCGATAGCGGACGGAGCCTTCGCGGGATGCGGCACGCTCGGGACGATATCCATCGGTAGATCGGTGGCCTCCATCGGGGAGGGGGCCCTGGACGCGCCCATGCTCAGGTCCATCGAGGTCTCATCCGGAAACGCGGAGTACTCCTCGATCGCAGGGGTCCTGTACGACAAGGATGCTAGCGTCCTCCTCAAGTTCCCCGCCTCCAAGCAGAGGCTCGTCATACCTGACACCGTGGAGGAGATCGCGCCTTTTGCCTTCGAGAATGCCGGGGCGGCCCTGAAGGCCGAGCAGGGCGGAGGGGACGTGTCCTACCTCCGCTACGTCAGCGTGCCCGGGAGCGTCGTCTCCATCGGCGAGGGCGCCTTCCGGGGAAGCACCCTGGAGGTCCTGAAGCTGGCGGACGGCATCAAGGCGATAGGCGCGGAGGCCTTCTCCGGCTGCTCGTCGCTCTCCTACGTGGTCTTCTGCGACACCCTGGAGGAGGCCGGCGAGGACGCCTTCGACGGATGCGCGTTCCTCGGGGAGGACGGCGAGCCGATGGAGTTCGGCATCGGGGCAGTCTCCGGCCACAAGTTCACCCTGACGGACGCGCCCTCCCTGAGCATGTACGTCCCTGCGCCCGGCGGCACGATATCGTCCGGCGGGATCGCGTACAAGATAACCGGAAGCGGGGAGGACAAGGCCGTATACGCCTGCCGCCTCGCGGACGCCTCCCTGACGGAGATAGACGTCCCTGCCACCATCAGGTACCTCGGGTTCGACTGGACCGTGACGTCCGTGGGGGCCAAGGCCTTCTACGGAAACGGCTCCATCACCGGCGCGACCGTCGCGGTGGACGTCGGCAGCAAGTCCTTCGCGAACTGCAAGGGCCTGGAGTCCGTCACCCTCGCGGGCGCCGGGAAGGTCGGGCCCTACGCGTTCTTCGGATGCACGTCCCTGGCGTCCGCGGACATCGGCTCGGTCTCGGCCCTGGGCGAGAGCGCCTTCAGCGGCTGCAGGTCGCTGGCCGACGTTGACCTGAGCAAGGTCGCCACGGTCGGGAAGCACGCCTTCTACGGCTGCGCCCTGACGAGGGCGGACCTGTCCTCGGCCGAGACCATTGGGTACGGCGCCTTCACCGGGAACGACCTCCGCGAGGTGGTCTTCTCGTCCGGCCTGGAGAGCGTCGACCCCAAGGCCTTCTTCAGGTACTCCTTCTGCGGGGCCGACGGCGAGAAGCTCCACGTCGCCGCAGCCGACCTCGCCGGCCTGGCTTTCGTGGGCTCCTCCGGGAAGCTCCACCTCTGAAACCCCAAAGCCGCCGGGGGATCCTCCCGGCGGAAGCCCCTTCTGCCAGAGGTGCTCGGCCAAGACCCAACTTGTTCGAAAATTGAATGAGCTCAGGCCGGAGGCAGCAGACAAGAGGGACGCAGCATTGTCATCTGCAATCCAGAACAGATCACACCTGTAGGATATCGTGGCAGCTCCCAGAAAGCGACTGCATTGAAAAGGGGTTCTGAATAGTTGCCAAAAAGCTGCTGAGGATGATAAGACTGTAGCCGCTATAGCACGGTCCAGGCAGCGGCACGTCGCGATGTTGCCATGCTCGCGGCTTTCCCGAGCCACATCGCTCTTTCTCGCAAGGCCTGGGACGTCCTTTCCGCCTTGCAGGCGCTCTCTCGGGGCCAGAGAGGTTGATATTTTCCGTTGCTATCCGCATATGGCATGGGCATGAGTCTCTTCAAGAAGAAGTCTCCGCAGACCGCGGCAATCACGAGATTCGAGGTGGAGAGCGAGGCATATCAGGCATACATGATGCTGGGCAAGGAGGCGGCCGCAGGAAGGATCCCGATAGTCCATATGGCCCTGGTCTCCAAAGGTGTGGCCGTCCGGACCGTCGACGTCTTCGACAGGAAGAAGAGCCAGATGGAAGACGAGTGGGCATATGCCCCCCTCGGGGTGGATCGCAAGCGCTTGGCCGACGACCGTGCGATAGGATATCAGATGACCGTCAAGGACTGCTATCGCTTCGTGAGTGAAAGCGGCATGCACGTCATAGCGATACTCGAGGAGACCGACCCGTCCCAGTACGACCGCTTCGTGGGAAGGTGGGGGTCGGAGACGCACAGATGCCCCGTGGTTGAGAAGCGACCTATTGTGCACGTGCATGCTGATCGGGCGCACTGTTTCTTTTCTTTGGACATCATACATATGCAAGTCAAGGTGCGATAATGAAAATGCAGGCAGGCAAGAACAAGGCCGCATTGTATAAATGAAAAACGGAACATTGTTCAAGACTGCTACAAAGAAGAATATATTGTGGCATTTAGCATCTTTTTTGTAACTTTAGAATATAAGTTTCCCGCAAGAAGTACCATGCCCGGATTCGAATCCATGGAGGTTCATTCCGATTGAGGAGCGGACATTTTTCTGCGTAGGAGTGTATCCTTGCTCCCTTTCGGTCTTTTTCTCTTCTTCACCACATAAGGGACCATAGGTTTGACAAGGATGCCGACTTCTGATACCGTTCGTATGCCATATTTTTAGATTTCTGCACGCCGTCCCCCGCTCGTACATCTTGGCAAGAAAGCAGCATGCGGGCACATAGCCTCTATCCGCCGCCATCGTGAGCCAGCGTACAGCCTCCTCGCCGGACCTAGGAACGCCATCGCCGCATCTGTACATGTTCCCCAGATTCGAATATACGATGGAGCCGACGACCTCCTCGGTAATTATGTGAGGTACATCCAGGACAACCCCGTCCTCTCCTTCGCGGAGCACTTCGAGCAGGTGAAGACGGTATACCTGAGGTTCAAGGACGACCCGAGGGCCGAAGGGACGACTCTCTCTGACTTCTCCTTTCTGACGCCCTTCATGGTGTCGATGTTCGAATCAGGTTTACCCAGCGGATGCGATCTCGTTATGGACGGGCCCTTCTAAAAGCCTGACAAGCATTTCCTAAGGAGGCAGATAAAAGCCTTTGGTACGATCGGCGCGGCCTATTGAAGACCTGTTGCCCTTAGCATCAGGTTATATCCTTGGAATCGATGTGAAGATCGTCGATCGTATGATCATATATCTTGACAGCTGCTCATACAACCGTCCATATGACGATCAAACCCAGTTGCGCGTGTATCTCGAAGCCCGCTCGAAGATGAAGATACAGCAGGAGATAATCGAAGGCAAGCACAAGCTCGTCACTTCGATAATACTGGATTATGAGAACAGTCGCAATAGGGATGAGACCTCTGCTTTCCAGATACAGGAGTTCATGGACAAGAACAACTATCGCTACGTTGACGTGGAAGAGTTCAGGACGGTCATCCCTCTCAGGAATGAGATCATGTCGCACGGAATAAAGACCGCCGACGCTTCTCACCT
>JAEEGK010026164.1_pt1 | contig 11903 bp, 7 predicted proteins | sample 8958771 | NCBI WGS metagenome assembly JAEEGK01 (sample SAMN16246547, study PRJNA631951) | gut metagenome | biome: gut microbiome; feature: rumen; material: SC-attached | host: Bos | place: Iran: Karaj | collected 2018-10 | reverse complement strand
AATACGTGTTGGCATCTGGAATACTCGGGGCATTTTTCTCCCAATAACAAACAAGATTTGCACCATGTGCGTCCTTCCATCGATTTTTAATCAGTATTGCATGATATATGAGAAAGAATAAGGCAATGAATTCATTGAAAAAATTTTTCCAGATATGGGTAATACTGGCCGTTGTGACTGCATCCCCATTTCTGGCATTGGCACAGATATATCAAATTGGTGATGTGTATGAGTTCCCCGACGGTTCGAAAGGCGTGATCTGCTATGTCAACCCCGACAATCCGGTGGAGGGTTGGGCGGTTGCATTGAATGATATTGGCTGGGTGAGCAATAGCAACAACAAGTCTTATTTTCTGTTGGACGAAGGCGCCACCATTCCATCCGAAATAGAAAACCATGCGTATGAGTTTGTGGCGCGATACGGTATTTCAGAATGGTCGTACGAGGGGAAGAAAAACACCCGTATTTTGCTGGAATCAGGCCATTCACCCGCTGCCGAGGCCGTGGATTTCTACAATGGTTGGTACATTCCGGACGCCATCCAGCTCCGACACATCTTCGGACTGATTCCTTTTATTGAAAGCTCCATCATTGCTGCGGGTGGGGATGCGAACGGTATGCGATGGATGTATGCGTATAATGGTTCTGACGGTCATGACTACTGGACCTCCACACGAACGGGCAACAACTTCCTCGTTGTCAGGGGAAGCCAGTATTTCTACGACCCCCGAAACCCCATCGACCATTCCAACCCTACTCGTACCAAAGTGCGCATCCGTGCGGTGCGCGACTTTGGCACAGACGCGTACGCCTACTGGCTCGACAACCCCAAAAGCGCCAGCATGACGGTGAGCCCCGATGTGAACACCTCGTATGATGCCTACGTGATTTTCAACAGCGACACCCTGAATGTCACCAGCTCGGCCTGGGTGTATGAACCGTATGACAAGGACACTTGTTATGAGACCGTGACCGCATCTGCACTTCCCTATACTTCGCAGGTCAATCCGATTTTTACGGGACTGGATATTTCCACCCCTCAGGCGGAACCCTATACTTATCGGGTTACACTGCAGTCGGTTCATGGGTGCGACAGTGTGATCACCTTGAAGCTCAAGGTGAATGCGGCGATTGTTGTTGAAATCAAGGATACTGTCTGTTCCAATGCTTTCCCGTATGCAATCGCCGATACTGTTTTTCAAGCGGGTACTGTCTCCGGAAACTATCAGATTCACTTAACGACCGCACAGGGCTTCGACAGCTTGGTTTCGTTGGATTTATATGTGATACCGCCGCTCCCCTCGGTGGCAACCTTTACCTGTCCGACCGACCTTGATGTGGTGCTGGCCTACGGGGACTGCGATACGCTGTTGAATATCGGCAATCCGGTTTTCGACTATCCTCCTGCTCTGGATGGTGTGGCCTATACGATTACCAACGATGCCCCGTCGGGTTACCTTTTTGAGGTCGGCAACACCGACATAACCTGGACGGTGGAGGATGAGTGCGGATTGTCCTTGGATTGTATGCAGCATGTGAATGTGGTTTATCCGCCCTGCGGCACCCCCTCCGATTCGGTCAGCGACTTCGATGGATTCCGCTATTCATCGGTGCGCATTGGATGCCAGTGCTGGACGGGAGAAAATGCGCGGAGCACCCATTATTCGGATGGAACCCCTGTCGCCAATTATTCCTATTACAATAATTTGGATTCTTTGGAGAATATTTATGGGAAGATGTACAGCTGGTATTCGGCAGTGCGGGTACCCGAGGGTGATAACAGCGCTGTGCCGGCCGACTCGATGGGGTACTTTGGTCCATACGTACAGGGAATCTGCCCTGAGGGGTGGGCCTTGCCGACGATGGAGGAATATATGATCATGTTGGCGGCTGCCGGCGGTACGGCCGAACAGATCAAGTCGGCAAGCTCGTTGTACTGGATGTCAGGATATGAGGGCACATCCCCCAACTCGGGTTTCAATGCACGCGGAGCAGGACGATACGATGCCGTTTATGGCCAGTATAAGGACCTGATGCTTTACACCAACTTTTGGACAGTGAACGATGGGGATTCGCCTATCAGTGCCATATCAGTTTATGTGCCTTATATTTGTGGAAATTTGGAAGCCGAACTCAATATCAAGAATATGGGGTTCAGCGTTCGTTGTTTGAGAAAACGGTAAGTTTCTTTTCTGGTTTTGGATTTTTTTTGTAATTTTGTCAGCCCAAATTATTTTGGCATAGAATTTATCAATTAAATCCATATTATATGAAAAGAATCCTTCTGACATCTTTTATCTTATTGTCTGTCATTGTTTTAAATGCACAGATTTTTAATGTTCAGGAAAACTCTTCCAACCGAGTGCGGGTGCATTGCACAGCGTCACCGATGGAGGTGACGAATGTTTCCACCCCTGCTGGCAACTTCTCCCGTCTTTCTATGCAAGGTGCTGCCCTTTCATCCGAAGTGGGACAGCCGCAGGTGCCAGTCGCAGTATCGCTGTTGGAGATTCCCCTTTGCAGCGGCGTGCATTGCGAGGTGCTTTCTTCGCATTTTACCGACTATCCTGCTGAGGAATTGGGCGTTACCGAACTCCTTTTCCCGGCTCAGCCCTCTTACGCCAAGTCGGTGGTAGGGGAGTTGCCTTTGATAAAGGATGCCGCCACATACCAGCGTGATGAGTTTTACCATCGCGATTTGGCAGTGGTTGAAAAGACGGGTATTTTGCGCAATATGAATATTGCCACCCTCTATTTCTCTCCCATTCAATACAACCCTGTCACCCGCACCATCCGTGTGTATGATGATGTGGAGATTTCGGTAGAGTTCGACAACCCCGACCTGCCGGCCACCTACGCGATGAAGTCGCTGCACGGCAACGCCTTCTTCAGCGGTCTCCAGCATCGTGTGCTCAACCCGATGCAGCCGCAAAACCGCGAGGAGGTCTATGAGCGTCCCGTCAAGATGCTCATCGTGGCTCACAGCATGTTCCGCGGTCAGCTTGACGGCTTCATTGCTTGGAAACAGCGCCAGGGTTTGGTGGTGGATGTCGCCTATACCGATGACCCGCAGGTGGGTACTACAACCACTTCCATCTCCAACTTTATCAAGTCATTATATACCTACGCGACCGATGACAATCCGGCACCTTCTTTTGTGCTGCTGGTAGGCGACGTGGCGCAGATCCCCGCCTTCTCTACCCATGTCTCTGGCGAGTCGCATGTCACCGACCTTTACTATTTCACCTGGACTGATGGCGATAATGTTCCTGACTGCTACTACGGACGTTTCTCGGCCCAGAATGCCAACCAACTGGCCAACATCCTTGATAAGACCCTCCAGTATGAGCAGTACACCATGCCAGACCCGTCGTACTTGGACGATGCTGTGCTGGTGGCTGGTACCGACGACAACTTCGGTCCTACCCATGCCAATGGTCAGATCAACTATTTGGCCAATAACTATGTCAACACGGCTTTTGGCTACTCCAATGTGTATGTTCATCTTTACAACAGTTCCAGCCAGGCGGCTACCATCCGTGCGGAAATCGGTGCTGGTGTCGGTTATGCCAACTACACTGCACATTGCAGCCCCAGCGGCTGGGCTGATCCGGTATTCGAGACCAACCACATCCCGAGCATGAACAATGCCGACAAGTATGGTTTTATGGTGGGCAACTGCTGCCAGTCCAACCAATTTAATGATGATGAGTGCTTCGGTGAGGCTCTTCTGCGTGCTGAAAAGAAAGGCGCTGTGGGTTACATCGGCGGTAGTAACAGCACTTACTGGGGCGAAGACTACTACTGGTCAGTGGGTTATCGTGCCAACATCGTTTCTAATCCCACCTATGACGCCAATAACTTGGGTGCCTACGACCGTATGTTCCACACTCATGGCGAGCAGTTCAGCGACTGGGCTGTCACCGCAGGTTCTATCTTGATGGGCGGCAACCTGTCGGTGGAGGCCTCTCCTTCCGACAGCAAACTGTACTACTGGGAAATCTATCACCTGATGGGCGATCCGACGCTGCTGCCGTGGTTCACCAACCCCGACCCGATGCCGGTCTCTTGTGCCAGCGATATTGTAAGCAACGTTTCGTCGCTGACCTTGCAGGCGGTTCCCTATGCCTACGTTGCGCTTACCCAAAACGGCAGCGTGATTGGCGCCACAATGGCCGATGCTACCGGAATGGTCAACCTCACCTTCTCTCCGGTCAATACGCAAGATAGTTACGAGTTGGCCGCCACCGCACAGGGCTATCAACCTTATTTCCAAACTCTTAACGTGGTTGAGCCTACCGATGCCTATGTGGTGACCGTCAACCCGCATTTGGCCACCGCCAATGAACCTAACTACAATGCAACGGTGAGTATCAATGCTACCCTTCAGAATATCGGTATCGCCGACGCTTCCGACATCACTGCTACGCTGTCCACCACCTCATCCGCTGTCACCATCGTGGAAAATACCGCCACCCTCGCTTCGCTGGCTATGGAACAGCAGCAGTTGTTGAATAACGCTTTCTCGGTCTATATTCACGACGACATCGCCGACAACACCTTGGTGCCTTTCACCATCACCACCACTTTCAACAATAACCTTACCACCGAATGTAATTTCAACCTTTCGCTGAAAGCACCCATACTTTCAGGAGGTGGCGTGAGTGTCGCCGAGGTGGAGGGTAATGGAAATAATGCCACCAATCCTGGCGAGACGGTCGCCCTCCGCATCGCTACCCACAATGCCGGACATGCCCCCGCAGTTGATGTCTATTCGCATCTGACCTGCTTCTACGACCAAGTGACCATCGTGAATGAAGACCTTGCGCTTGGTAATGTCGATGCTATGGGAAATGCCGTTTCAGAGTTTACGGTTCAGGTCGGCGAAAATGTGCCCGAACCGTTTATCGTGCCTTTCCTTCACAATGTGTATGCGGGCGCATATTCCTATACCGATACGGTTTATCTCTTTGTGGGTGAATGTGTTGAAGATTTTGAAACGGGCGACTTCTCCAAATTCAACTGGACCAATAGCGCTCAGGCCTGGACGGTGGGCAATGGTGCCTATGAGGGAAGTTACTGCGCTATTTCAAAGAGCAATATGAGTTCAGGCAACAGTTGTACGCTGAGTCTGTCGGTTACCGCCGCCGCTCCCGATTCCATCTCCTACTACCGCAAATATACGGCAGGTAACAGTTGGTTCGGCTCAGATGCATTTACGTTCTATATCGACGATAATATGATGGAAACGGTTTCGTCCACCGAAAACTGGACCCGTGCCGCCTTCCCGATTTCCGCTGGCACCCATAATATTCGTTTCGTGTTTAAGCGCGAAGCATACGGCGGTAGTTCTTCCTCCGTCCGCATCGACTACATCAACTTCCCGATGAACGGCGACATGGCTCCGCTGGCAGTGGAAGAGGCACAACGCTCTCTCTTGAATGTCTATCCCGTGCCGGCCACCCAGCAGGTTACCATCGCTTTGCCTTCCTCCGACAAGGGTTATCAGCTGGTGCTGTTCGACATGAACGGTCGCCAGATTCAGCACCGCACCATCACGGGAGGCAGCAGCGAATATCAGCTTAACATCAATGATTTACGAAGCGGACTTTATCTCATCTCTTTATATAATGAAGATGGGGTTTGGACGGGCAAAATCGTTCGTGCTGCTGAATAATTTCTGAAAAGGCTGACGTATTTATTGAACCAAATTATGTAACGTAGAGACGTAGCGCGCTACGTCTCTACAGGAAACGTTAAATCCGAAATCCGAGACCTGAAATCATCATGAATATCGCAGTTTTAGAACCATTAGGCATTCCCGCCGAGGATTTGAAAAATCGTATCGTCAACCAGATCGGCGACGGACATCAACTGGTACTTTATCCTGACCGCAAGGAGGATGTGGAGATGCTGGTGGCGCGCAGTCAAGGCGCCGACACCGTGGTGCTTTCCAACATTCCCTACCGCCGCGAGGTGATGGAGCGTTGTCCCGACCTGAAACGTATCTGCGTGGCTTTCACCGGTATGGATCATATCGACTTAGAATATTGCGCCGACAGGGGTATTGAGGTGAAGAATTGTGCGGGCTACTCCACCATGGCCGTCGCCGACCTGGTGTTCGGACTGGTGCTGTCGCTGGCACGCAACATTCCCGCCTGCAATGTGGTGTGTCGCGAGCAGGGCACTAAGGCCGGACTCGTGGGCTTCGAACTGGCCGGCAAGAAGTTCGGCATCCTCGGACTCGGTGCCATCGGCAAGCGGGTGGCCGACATTGCCAACGCTTTCGGCTGTGAGGTGTATGCCCATACCCGCACCCCGAAACCCTATCCCGGCGTGACCTTGGTGACGAAGGATGAACTGTTTAGCACCTGCGACATTGTGTCGCTGCATACGCCGCTCAACAATGAAACGCGCGGACTGGTGGGACGACACGAGCTCCAACTGATGAAGCCTAACGCCCTGCTTATCAACACGGCACGGGGTGGGGTAGTGGATACCGATGCTCTGGTGGAGGTGTTGCGTGAAAAGAAAATCGCGGGTGCCGGTATCGATGTTTTCGACATGGAGCCGCCCATTCCCGCCGACTATCCGCTGGCACATCTGCCCAACACGGTGGTTACGCCCCACGTGGCTTTCGCTACTCTGCAGGCTTTCGAGAAACGCGCCGATATTATCGCAGCGAATTTGGCCGCTTGGCTGAAATAGTTCTTAATTCATAACGAATAGTTTATCATCATGCTTGTTCTGAAAATCATCCTTATTGTTGCCCTTATTGGGGGGCTCTTGGGATTCATCTTCTCGGGCTTCCGTGTGAAAGAATTCTTTACCGGCTTTTTTCAGACGGGATGGGGTTGTTTCCGTGCTATCTTGGGATTGATCGTCATCATTGCTTTTATTTTGCTCATTCTTCTTTTTGTACTTTAATAGAAAAACCATAATATGTTCCAGAAGGTTATCAGAGGATGTGTCAATGTGGTGCAGAAATATCTTCCTGAACCACTGATATTTGCGATTGTATTGACTTTGGTGGCGGCGATATTGGCTATGCCGATTTGCCATCAGTCGCCCTTGGAGGTGATTGAGCACTGGGGCGATGGCGTATGGGGATTGCTGGCCTTCTCGATGCAGATGGCACTGGTGCTGGTGTGCGGTTCCGCCCTCGCAGCGGCCCCTGCCGTGAAGCGTGTGATCTACTATCTGGCCACGCTGCCCAAGAAGCCTGCTGGTGCCATCGCACTAGTCACCTTCGTATCGGCCATCGCATGCTGGCTGAACTGGGGCTTCGGCCTCATTGTGGGAGCCATCTTCGCAAGGGAGGTGGCACGCCGTCTCCGTGGGGTGGACTACCGTCTGCTGATCGCCTCTGCCTACAGCGGTTTCGTGGTGTGGCACGCCGGTCTCTCCGGCTCTATCCCGCTCACCATGTCCACTGCCGGCGAGTCGCTCAGCCGCGCCACCAACGGCATCCTTACAGATCCTATTCCCATCACGCATACCATTTTACATCCTATTAACCTCATCATGGTGGCGCTCACCATCGGAGCTATCGTGCTGGTCAACTCGCTCATGCACCCGCGCAACCCGATGATGGTGGTGGCGGTGGATCCCGCCCTGCTGCAGGATGATCCCGTCGCCGAAAAGGTCAAGCCCACCACACCGGCCGAGCGACTGGAGAACAGCCGCGTGCTGACGTGGATCATCACCGCGCTGGGACTTACCTACCTGGTGGTGCACATCGGCTTCCGAGGCGGCAGCTTCGACCTGAACGCCGTCATCATGCTTTTCCTGTTCGCCGGACTGCTGTTGCACAAGACGCCGTTGGCCTACGTGCGCGCTTTCGGCAAGGCAGCATCGGGGGCGAGCGGTATCCTGTTGCAGTTCCCGTTCTATGCGGGCATCATGGGTATCATAACGGGCGTTGGAGCCAGTGGCACCTGCCTGGGTACCGTGCTCAGCAATGCGTGCGTAAACGGTTCAGGTCCCATTACCTACCCGCTGCTGACCTTCCTGTGTGCTGCGCTGCTCAACCTGTTCGTTCCCTCGGGCGGCGGACACTGGGCCATCCAGGCCCCCATCATGTTCGGGGCAGGGGAGGTGCTGAACGTGGATCACGGTCTTACCGGTATCGCCATCGCTTGGGGCGACGCATGGACCAACCTCATCCAGCCCTTCTGGGCACTGCCGGCATTGGCCATCGCCAAACTGCAGGCCAAAGACATCATGGGCTACTGCCTCATCGACCTCATCGTGTCGGGTATCATCATCGTAGGCGGACTGTTGGTGTGGTCGGTGGTGTGAGGGAATGGAAAATGGAAAAATGAAAATTAATATAATTGAAAAAGATTGTTTGTTTGATGACGATGGCCCTGATGGGCGTTGTGGCATTTGCCCAAACTGTCACTCTCACCTTTACGGGACGGGATGCGGCGGAACATTGGATTCAGTTGAACCGTGTTGTCATCACCAACCTGACCAAAAGCTGGCAGGAAACCATCTATTGGCCCGACACCACGCTGACGATGCAGAACGGAACCGGCATTGACGAATCCGTTGCCAACGGCAGTTTCGCCCTGTCGCAAAACAACCCGAACCCGTTCACTGGCACCACCGACGTGAACCTGACGGTGGCGGATGCGGGCGCGGTGACATTGGAAATTGTGGACGGGAATGGCAAAACCGTGGGGACGCACCGCGTGCGTCCGGAATTTGGCACCCACCAATAATTCGCAGCGGTACAGCATACCATTCCGACGGTTACCACGAATCCTGTAACGAATATCGGCGCCACCTCCGCCACGGTTGGAGGAATAGTGACCTCTGATGGAGGCGAAAACGTATTCGACCGAGGGGACCACCTCTATGCCGACCCTATCAGACAACTGTATCCATATCGGACAAGGCACTGGCTCATTTTCAGATATAGTAGATGGTCTATCGGAAGAAACCACCTACTATGTGCGGGCGTATGCCATCAATAGCATTGGGGTGGCGTATGGCCAAGAGGAGAATTTCACCACCATTAGCCCTTCCACATTTATTTGTGGTACAAGTACCATAATTGATATTGACGGGAATACATATAATACAGTACAAATAGGCAATCAATGCTGGAAGAGAGAAAATTTGCGAACTAGTTTGTCTAATAGCAAAAATCAAGGATTATCTGTTCGTTGTATAAAAGACTAATGGTTATTCCGCCGGCCTGCGGTCGGCGGAATGGTGCGGGTGCCCAAGGTAAAGGGTTGGGTTGCCCCCACCATTCCGTTGCAAGCGCAGCGCAGCAACGGAATCTTGCGGACATCTGCGTATTTCGCGGATTCAAGCACCTGATGGCGGTCAATAGTCGCGTCTCCTCGAAACGCGTGATAAACGTGGTGCGGCTTCGGTTCGCAAAGCGCATTTCTTTTCGTCTATTTTCTTTGAGCGCAACCAAAGAAAATAGACAACAAACCGAAAAATAACAATCCACGAGAATAGATGTGCTATTGTTGATGTAACTCAATTCGCATTTTTTTTCAAAAATTATTGAACAATAGTTTTTTATAAAGAAAAAAGTTGTATTTTTGCACTCCATTTCCGAGAGGCTCCGGGAATGGAGTTTTTTAGTAGTAAACCTCAATGTATCACCTTTTTAACCTATCCTTTTAAGGATAAAAAATTTTTAGTAAATGGCAGAAGAAATTATTAACAATCCGGAAGAAACCGTAGCCGAGAACCAGCCCGTAGAGGCAGCACCGGCCGTTGAAGCAACTCCCGCAGTGGAAGAAGCTCCCGTAGCAGAAGAGACTCCCGTAGTAGAAGAAGCTCCCGCAGCTGAGGCTTCCGCCGCAGAAGCCGCCGAACTTCCGGAAACTCCCAAAGCCCCCAGAAAACCCCGTGAGATCGAGAACGCTTACGGCGAAATCATGGCCAACTTCGACTGGAACGCCCTCGAGAAGAAAGGTCAGAAGTACAACGCCGACGAGCGCAAGAACTTGGAAGACCTCTACACCAAGTCCTTCAAGTCCATCGACGAGCAGGCTGTGATCATGGGTACCGTCGTCTCCATCAACCAGCGCGAAGTGGTGGTCAACATCGGCTTCAAATCCGACGGTGTCATCTCCGCTTCCGAACTCCGCTACAACCCCGACCTGAAAGTCGGCGATGAAATCGAAGTTTATGTGGAGAGCCAGGAAGACGCTACCGGTCAGCTCATCCTTTCTCACAAGAAAGCACGCCTCCTCAAATCTTGGCTGCGTGTCAACGAGGCTTACGAGAAAGAAGAAATCATCACCGGTTATGTCAAGTGCAGAACCAAGGGCGGTCTCATCGTGGACGTCTTCGGTATCGAGGCCTTCCTCCCCGGCTCACAAATTGACGTTAAGCCCATCCGCGACTATGACGTGTTTGTTGACAAGACCATGGACTTCAAGGTGGTGAAAATCAACCAGGAGTTCAAGAATGTCGTGGTTTCCCACAAGGCACTCATCGAGTCCGAACTCGAAGCCCAGAAGGCAGAGATCATCTCCCGCCTCGAAAAGGGCCAGGTGCTCGAAGGTACCGTCAAGAACATCACCACCTACGGTGTGTTCATCGACCTCGGCGGCGTGGACGGTCTTATCCACATCACCGACCTCTCTTGGGGCCGTGTACAGCATCCGGAAGAGGTTGTCAAACTCGACCAGAAGTTGCAGGTGGTTATCCTCGACTTCGACGAGGAGAAGAAGCGCATCGCCCTCGGCCTCAAGCAACTCACTCCCCATCCGTGGGACGCTCTCGACGCCAACCTCAAAGTGGGCGACAAGGTGCATGGCCGCGTAGTTGTAATGGCAGATTACGGCGCATTCGTAGAGATTGCTCCGGGCGTAGAAGGTTTGATTCACGTATCCGAAATGTCTTGGTCGCAGCACTTGCGTCAGGCACAGGAGTTCCTCAAAGTGGGCGACGAAGTGGATGCCGTAATCCTCACCCTCGACCGCGAGGAGCGCAAGATGTCGCTCGGCATCAAGCAACTCAAACCCGATCCTTGGGCTAACATCGAGGAGAAATACCCGATTGACTCCCGCCACACCGCTAAGGTTCGCAACTTCACCAACTTTGGCGTATTCGTAGAGATTGAGGAAGGCGTTGACGGTCTCATCCACATCAGCGACCTCTCTTGGACCAAGAAGATCAAGCACCCCAACGAGTTCACCTCCATCGGCGACACCATCGAGGTTGTAGTGCTCGACATCGACAAGGAAAACCGTCGTCTCAGCCTCGGCCACAAGCAACTCGAGGAGAATCCGTGGGATACATTCGAGAACATCTTCGGAGTTGACACCGTACACGAAGGCACCATCATGTCCATCTTCGACAAGGGCGCAATCGTAGCACTTCCCTACGGCGTAGAAGGCTTTGCAACACCGCGTCATCTCCTCAAGGAAGACGGCACCACTTGCAAGGTTGACGAGAAACTCCCCTTCAAGGTCATCGAGTTCTCCAAGGCTGCCAAGCGCATCATTCTCTCGCACACCCGCACATGGGAAGAGAGCAAGAAGGGCGACAAGGACGACTCTCCCAAGAAGGATAAGAAGTCTTCGGGCAGCAACAAGAGCAGCGACAAGGCTCCAAAAATCAGCCTTGAAAAGACCACTCTCGGCGACCTCGTGGATCTCTCGAAGTTGATGGACAAGAGCAATAACGCCGAGTAGCATATCGGACGATGTATTGCGACACGGCAAATGTTTGTTTAACTAATATTAAATCAGTACCCAAAATGGACGAAAGACAATTTGTACTCAGTGAGAATGAGAAGTATTCGGTGATCAACGTCACAGTGGAGAAACTTGACACTCACGTAGCGCCGGTAATCAAGTCTCAACTGATTGAGATGGCAAGCAAGGGCGTCAGCAACATAATAATCGACCTCAAGCAGTCTC
>JAEEGK010026163.1_pt1 | contig 11903 bp, 7 predicted proteins | sample 8958771 | NCBI WGS metagenome assembly JAEEGK01 (sample SAMN16246547, study PRJNA631951) | gut metagenome | biome: gut microbiome; feature: rumen; material: SC-attached | host: Bos | place: Iran: Karaj | collected 2018-10 | reverse complement strand
CCCCAATCCCCAATCCCCAATCCCCAATCCCCAATCCCCAAAATCTTTTATCATTTTTTCATATTTTATTTAATTAAAAATATTAGAAATAAATATTTAAATCATATTAAATTTTTAATTCTATATATATATATAAATTTCCATATAAAAAAAACTTAAAACAATTACTATGATTAGAAAAAACATGTTATTAAAAAAATAATAAATTTAATTAAGTAAAAATGTTAAATAAACAAAAGAATCAAAAATCTATAAATAATCAAACATCAAAAATAAATAATAAAACTAATAATCCAAAATCAAGCAGAATAAATAAATTATCAGAAAATAAAAAAGAGAAAAATGAAAAAAAAGATTTTTTAAAACCAACAACAAAAAACCAAAATATAATAAATGTAAAAAATGAAATGAAAATAAAAAATTCAAAATCAATAATAAAACAAACATTAAAACCAAAAACAAACAATAAAAAAAACAATAATAATAATCAAAATATTTATTCTTCAAATTTTATTCTTCCAACAAATGACACAGAAATAAAAGAAGAAGAAAAAATAAAAAAAACTTTTTATGAAACTGAAAATTCAAAAAATGAAGAAATGAATTTATATTATTTAGGAAATTTATTTAGAACTTCCAATTTAAAAAGAACAATTATAATTGATGGAAATGGAAATAATAACTTAAATATGAATAAAAATATATTAAATTTAGATAATAAAGAAAATAATATAAAAAGAAGTAGTTTACCTTTAAAAAATTATGAACCTTTTTCACATAAAAAATTAGAAAGTGAAAATTTATGTTTAATAAATAAATTTGAAAATAAAAATAAATTAATTGATGAAAAAGATGAATTAAGATTAAAAGAATATGGAATTATATTCAATTTAATTAATGATAATATTGAAGAAATGAAAAATATGTTTAAAAAGAATTCTCAAAGAGAAAATTCAAAAATTGAAAAAAAAATCGAAATTAAAAAAGAACAAAATAATATTAAAAATAATAATATAATTTTCTCTGAAAAAGAAAAAGAAGAAATAAATAAAATAGGAAAAAAAAATGAAATTTCATCTTATATTATTAAAGGGAAATCTTTTTTAGATTCTTCTTTCCAAGATGATTTTTATATTTCATTTACAAATAATCAAAATAATGATAATGTAAATAATAATAATAATTATTCTTTTGAATTTAGTTCAATTATTTCTAATAATAATTCTATTAATGATAAAACTAGAAATATTTTTAATAATAATATTAATGAAGATTTAGAAAAAACTGAATGTGAAATCGATAATTTTGATAATGAAAATTATATTAATCAATTAAAAAATAATACTTTTAATCCTAGATTTCTTTTAGGTAAAAAAGATAAAAAAACAAATATGTTTTCAAAAAATGGAAAAGATAAGTGTATGATTTATTAATATATGAAAAATATATATAAAAAAGAAGAAAATTGAAAATTTATAACTAAGTAGTTAGATTTTTTTCTTTTTATTTGGTAAATATAATATAGGTAAGTATAATATAAATAATATAAAAACTAAATTTTAATTTTTCCAAAAAACATTGAAAAATTTTTTTCAAATAAATTAAAAATTTGAAATTTAAAAAGATACAAAAATTATTGATTTTATATACAAAAAATAAAAACAAAATAAATAAAAAAAATTAACTATTTAAAATCTTATTAATTTTATTCTTTAATATCTCTAAAGAATACATTTTCCCTTTTGAACTTAAAGAAAAGATAATTAATAATGTTTTAAATCTAAAAATAAATTTTCCACTGTTATAATAATCATTATTAAAATTATCAATATAATCATTAAATTTCTTTAAAGAAATTTTATTATAATCCATTTCCAAAATAAAAACTAAAAGAAGTAAAATAAAAGTAATTAACAAACATTTAAATGAATGATAAGAAGTATCTTTAGATAAATAATAAAAAGAAATTAAAGTAATAAAAGAAGGAATAAATAATTTCAAAAAAAAAAATCAAATCTAATATTTAATTCATAATTAATAAAATTACATAAATTCATTATAATAAAAAAATCATCAATTGAGATTAAAGATTTATATAAAATCTCTTCAGTTTCAAAATAGTTACATTGACTGTATTTGCATAATTAAAATTATTTTCTTCATTTTTATTTTTCAAATTTCTCTTTTTTAATAATTTTCAAAGATAAATCTTCAAGTAATTTAAAATTAAAAAAAATTTTGTTAAAGAATCATACTTTAAAATATATTTACCTAAATTAATCATTATTTTTTGATATTCCATTATTAAAAAAACAAAAAGGGATGAATAAGAAATATAAAAATTGAATTATAAATAATAAATAATATATTCTTTATTTTCTATTTTGAATATAAATTTGTGCTTAAAATCTTTTTAATTGAATATAATAGTATTTCATTTCCTTTTTGAAATTCACTTTTTTTATTTAATAAATTTATATTGAAGATACTTTTGAAGATTCTTCTAATTGATATGTCCTTTTAATATTATTTAAAATGGTAATTGAAAAAGAATAAACATAATATAGGTTTAGAATTATTCAGAAATTAAATTAATGATAATTTGAAAAAATAAATATAATATTAATAAAAAGTAATTATAATTATAATAATAATAGTTTTTTGAAATTAATATTTTTTAAATATGATTATTTTCTTTAACAAAAAATAAAAAAAAATTTATTTTTTCCTAATTTCTTCATCAATAAACTTAGAAATATCTCCATAATTATCTTCTCCAGTATATAAAACAGGATGATTTTTATCATTTCTTTTAAATAAATAAATTGTAGGATAACCTTCAATAATAAATCCAGGAATTTCATTAGTAGTAGCATCGACTTCAACAAATTTAATTCTTTTATTTTTTTCAGAATAAAAATTAGCCAATTTATCATAAATTGGAGCTAATCTTTTACAATGTCCACACCAAGGAGCATAAAATTTAACTAAAACATCAAAATTATTATTTATTACATCTCTATCAAATTTATCTGCATTTGTTTTTATTACATTATTTTTTATTGATGATGGAAGTTTTATTTTTATTGTATTATTATCTAATTTATTTTCATACCAATTTTTCATAAAAGTTAATATTTTTTTTTCATTATTTTCTATATTATAAGCATAGGAAATTTTATTTGAAAAATCAAATAAAAAAATTTCTGTTTCTGTATTATTTTTTATTTGTAATGAAGTATATAAATCAATTAAAAATTGCATATTTTGATTATTTTCAAATTGATCTTCTTCAATTATTTGATGAGGATAATTATTATATGGATCTTCTTTTCTTTTTGGAGTATTAAGTATTTTTTGATACCTTTCTATTTCTTTTTCATCATATATTGTTGTTATACATTGAACTTTATCTCTTAATTCTTTACATATATTTTCTCTTTCTTTTTCTTCTTCTATATTCTTTTCTTTTCTATTTTTCATTATAAATAATAATAAATTTCTTTTTTTTGAAAATATTTTTCTCCCTTTTTTCAAATTAAAAGGTTTAAATAATTTATGACTATATTTATCAATAAATTTCTCAGTTTTTTCATAATCGATAGGAATATTAAGAGTATTATTTAAATCATCGAAATTTTTATATAAAACAATATCATTTTCTTTAGCATTAACCAATTTAATTAAAGTTTTATTTAAAACTTTAATAAAAGTATATTTTGGATGTGACAAAGCGCTTTTTTCAAGTATATTTAAAGTATTTTTATCATTACCATAATAAGCAATTACTTTACTAATATCTTTATTATTGAGAATAATATTAAAAGTTAATTCATCTTTAATTTCTTGAATAGTAGGATAAATAAATTTTCTAATCCAAGGAACAATATTTTCATATTTAAATTCTTCAACATATTCTTTAATTTTAATATTCCCAGAAAATAAAGCTAAATAAGGATAACCTGGAACATTAAATTTTTGCATAAAATTTCGATTATAAGTTCCATAAATCATTCCAAAACCAATATTTGGAGTATCTATATTGTTTTCAAAGTAATCTATCACTTTATGTAATTCTACTTCGACTCTTTTACATGTGGAACACCATTCTGCAAATGCTTGAATAAACATATATTGATATTCATTTAATGCTTCTTCGTATGTTAATTCTGATAATAATAAGGCATTACCTCTTTTTGGAAAAAATACTCCTTCTGTTTTTGAATTTATTATTTCTATTATTATAAGGGAAATTAGGATTTTTAAATTTTTCATTTTTTTTTTTATTTTTTTTAAATTCTTTTTAAATTTTTTATTTAAAATATAATTTTTTTTCAAAAATAATTTATTTAAAGTATCAATTTACTTCTTCTGAAAATTTTGTCCAATAATTTAAATTAAATTTTAAATTGACTGAATTTGTTATTTCTTTTTTATTCAAATTTATTTATAATAATATTTAAAAATTTATTACAAATAAGTCTTAATTTTTTTATATTAAAAAAATTAAATAAAAAACCTTTTCAAAAATTCTTTCATTTTATTTTATATAATTCCAAATATTTATAACAATTGCACAAATTTTTCTAACTTTCCTTTTTTTGTCACATAAAAATTGTTTTAATGAAATGATTATATCAATATTTTTATCATAATCTTTTAATTCATCTTCTGTAATATAATCTTTAATAATTCCAATTAATTTTAATCCTTCAATTTTTAAATTTTGATTTATTTGATTTTGAGAAATAATATTAATTACTTTATTAATTATTTCAAAGTAATTTCTAAATTCATTTAATCTTTTTAAATTTTCAGAATCAGTATTATTCGCTAAAATATTTTTAATATTTAATATTATTTTTTCAGAATTAATATCATTTAATAAACATTGATAATTTGTTAAAAAAATTAAATCAATGTTTTCTTTTTTTTCTTCTTCACTGAAAGTTAAATATAAATTTAAAATTAAATTTAAAAATGTTCTTTCTTTGTAGAATTTTTTTAATTGAATTAAAATATAATCTCTTTTATTTTCTGAGATTTCACTTATATAAAATAATTTTGAAGATTCATAAACTTTTTTAAATTTAGAATGATTTATCATTTCAATTAATTCTTTTATAATTAAACTAAATGAAATATCTTCAATATTAGTATTTAAAATAAAATAATTAATCACAGAAGAATAATAGCATTCTATTAATTTAAACTTTTCTTCTGAATCACAATTATTATATATTGTTTTAATATTATTTATTAAATCTTCATTTATTTTATTTTTTAAATCTTCACTGCATAAAGGTAATAATTTATAAATACAATCTGATAAATATTCTTTTATTTTTAATGATAAATTTTTATTAAAATATGTATTTTTTAAATTTTCATAAATTGAATCACAATAATCATTATTATTATTATCTATTTTTTCAAATGAAATTGAAATAAATTTTAAAGAATTTTCATTTAATGAACTTGTTAAAAAATTTTTTATTAAATTAATATAATTAAAAGGAAAATCCTTATTTAATAATTCAATTATTAAATTTATATATTCTGAATTTTCAAAATTATCTAAAATTATTTTTTCAAATTGTTCATAAAAAAAAATTAATATTTCATGATATTTTTCATAATTATTTTTTAATATTTCAAAGATAAGATCTTTAATATAAAAATTATTAATGTACATAATTAAAAAATTTATAATTTCTTTTTTATTTTCATATAATTCTAAAAAACATTTTAAAATAGAAATTTCTTTAATTTTTTCTTCAGAATTATTTTCCATAAATTTAGCTTTAATTAAATCTAATAAATTATTTTTAATTTTTAAACTTAAAGAAACAATACAATAAGAAATATGTTCATAATCTTTTTTTTTTCCTTCATTTAATTCATAATAATGATTATAAATTAAATTATAAATTTCAATTATTTCTTCATTTGAAAAAATTTCTTTAGTACTTATTTTTACGATTAATGAAGTAATAATATCAGTAACAAAAATAAAAATTTGAATATCATTTTCATAAATTTTTTTATCTTTAATTAAAGAAGCAAACATTTGTTTATTTTTTATTAATAAATCAAAAATTTGAGAAATTATATTTTGTTTCCTTAATAAAAAGAATAATAAACTATTTGCATTTTTTAAATAATGTTTATTTTTTCTAGAAAATAAAAATAAAGAAATTAGTTTAATGATAACTTCACTTGTTTTATATATAAATTTATTTTCTGAATCAAATTCAATAATAGAACTTATTATATCTTTTGCATTGTATGAATTTTTTATTTCTTCTGAAAAAATGTTATCACTCATTATTAAAAAATCTTTTTCAACTTGATTATCATATGGAGAATATTTTTTAAGAAAATTTGTTAAAGTTATTAAACAGAAAATATTAATATTTTCATCATAATTATTTTGAATTGTATTTAATATATATCCCATTATTTTAGAATAATATTTTTGTAAAGATTCTTTAGAATAATTTTCAAATATTTTTTGTAAGGTTTGTAAGATATCACAAGAATCTTTTAATTCATATTCATTAATTTCTTCAAAAAAATATTCACTGAAAAATTCAAGAGAAATAATTTTATTTAATAAATTAGATAATTCTTTTGAAGAAATAGGATTTTTAATATCTTTAGGAGGAGTAAAATTAATAGGATAATAACTATTAATAATATCAAATATTTCTTTAGAATATTTTATTAAAATATTTTTTGGAAATTTCTTATATAAAATATCTAAAAGATTAAACATTTCTATTATATTTCTTGGATCTTTTTCATCATCAATACAATCTATAATTACAGAAATAAATGATTCTTGTTTTTTTTCTTCATTAAATTCTTCTTCTAATATAATTTTATTTAATAATTTAATTGCATAAATTCTTGTTTCTTGTGTATAAGCTGGAATATTTAAATTTTCTCCTTTATAAATTATTATTATTTCATTTGCTATTTCTTTTTTTAAATTTGAATATTGTTCATATAAATAATATATTATTTTTACTAAATATGGAACACAAATTATATCTTTGAATTTTGGAATTATATATTTTAATATTAAATTTTGACTTTCTGAATTTAAAGAATTTTTATATAATGTTATTATTTGAAGAATTAATGATATTCCAGAATTCTTATTTGGAATATAAGATGATGAAATATAATCATTACATATTAATAATATTTCTTTTAAAATTTCTGTTTGAATGTTATTGTTGTTTTTAAGGTAATTTATTATTTCTTGTAAAAATGGATTTGATTTATTATTATTATCTTCATTTTTTATTTCAAAAGATATAAATTGATTTAATAATTTTTTAATATCTTTTTCAGACATTAAATAAAAAATACTAATTATTTTATTTTTATTATTTCTTCTTTTTTTATAGAAATTATTCTCATTTACATCAGAAAAAAAATATAAAATATAATACACTAATTTTAGAAATAATAGGATTTATTAATTTTGGACCATAAAAAACTATTTTATTCAGAAATAATAAGAAAATTATACTTTGATTGGTTTAAAGAGGAAACAATAATTTTCAAATATTAAAATAATTTAATTTACAATAAAAAATATAAAAAAATAAAAGAAAAAAAAATATGATTGAACCAGATTAATAAACATCTTTCCCAAATTCATATTTTTTATCATATTTATCTTTCTCACATTTTTAATTTCATTACTTCTTTTTCAATTAAAGTCACAATTATATTTTATTATTTTTCATTTTCAAAATTATTCCCATTCCAATGAAATAAAATAAATTAAAGTTAAAACAATTAAAAAAAAGACTAAAAAGTCTATTTTAATAAAATAAATTATATTATTAACAAAAAACCAAAATAACTATGAATAAAATATTAACACAAAAATCAAGAACAATTAAATACAAAAAAAATAAAATAAAATTCATTTTCAACAAAGAAAATCAGCAATAATTTTATAAAATTCTTCGTATAGAATATGATTAGGATTTTTAAATCCTGCGTCTCTAAGCATAATTTCACTTTCTTCTAAACTAATTTTTTTTCCAGTTCTTCTTAAAGCTTTATGAAAACTAGAAATATTTATATAACCTAATTTATCAACATCAAATCTTGAAAATAATTGTTTAATAGTATCTTCAGTGATTAATTTTTTTTCTTTTAAATTAGCAGCTAAATAACTTGTATAATCCATTTTTGAATCAATTGCAGAATCAGTATTTGTTGGAACTTCATTTTTAATAAATTTATTTAACAAACAATCTGCAAATAATTCATTACTTTCATTATTATTATTTATTTTTTCTTGTTTTTTAACAATATTATTTAAATAAGAAGGTTCAATCTTACTTAGATATTTTGATATTTCAACAACTCCTGTTTTTTTCTCATCTAATATATAAAATTTTTTTCTTATATCATCAATATCATTTCCTGATATATCTTTAACAATAAATGTCATTATTTTTTTTAAAAATTTATTCGGAGGTTTAAAACCTTTCAAAGTAGGAATTAAAGATAAATCTTTAATATTATCTTTAAATTCATTTTTTAAAGTTTTAACAAACCAAGAATGATTTAATAAAGAATTAGCATCAGGTCTTTTATTAGGATTTTTATATAATAAAATTTGAATAACATTTAAAGCATCATTACTAATTAAATTTGAATCATATATAGGTTCTTGATTTTTAATTTTATCAAATAAGACAGATTTATTTTCATCATTAAAAGGATATTTTCCAAATAACATAACATAAGTTAAAACACCAAGGGCCCACATATCACATTTTTTATCATAAGTTCCATCTAAAACTTCAGGAGCAACATAACAAGGAGTTCCTACTATTGAATGCATATTATGAGAACCTTTTTTTCTTGCTAATCCAAAATCTATAATTTTAACATCATTTTTATTTTCTGTTTTTGTTTCAAATAATATATTTTCTGCTTTTAAATCTCTATGAACTATATTATTTGAATGACAATGACTTATTGCATGTGTTATTTTAAATAATATTTCTGCTGCGTCTTTTTCACTTAATCTCTTTTTTTTTACTATTCTATTAAATAATTCTCCTCCTTCACATAATTCCATTACAACATTAAAATTTTTTTCATCATCATATGTTTCATAATATTTTACTATATTTGGATGATCTAATTTAGCTAAAACTTGAATTTCACATATTAAATTATTTAAATTTTTCTCTGTTAAATTTGCCTTTGATATTATTTTCACTGCATAAAATTTTGATGGATCTCCTTTAAAACATGCTTTCTCTACTTTACCATAAAATCCACTTGATATTTTTCCACAAAAATCATATACATCATATATGTTCTCTTTGTTTATTTGATATATTGAACTTCGCTCTGAACGAAGACGTTCTTTCTTTATTTGAGATGATGATTTTATTGCAGTTTTTATTATTGTATTTTCAAGAACACAACATGCTCCCATTTTATTAAAATTTGTTTAATTGTTTTTTATTTGTTTTTCTTTATTTTTTTTATTTTTTTTCATATTTATCATTTTTAAAGAATATGTTTTAAAGATCATATTTCATTCATTAATTTAGAAAATTTTTTATATTTATAAAATATCAATTAAATTAAATATTTTAATTTCTCTTTTTTTGAGATAAATTTAGAAATAAGTTTAGTAAAAAATAATTAAAAAAATATAGGAAATAAGAATTATTAGAGAACATCAAAAATTTGTAGTTCTATTTTTATTTCAATCAACAAAGATTAAATTACATTTGCAATTTATGAAATTAATTAAATGATTTATATTTAATATATGTAGAGGAATATAAGTATTAAAATTAATTTAAAAAGAAAAAAAAGAGAACATATCAAATTATTCAAGAAGATTAATTGAGCTAAATAATTATAATCAATATCAAAGAATTATTCATAATATTCATTTATTCTTTAATTGAATAATTATAAAATATATTTTATCTATTTTGATTTAGATTTAATATTAAAAGATTGTTTTATATATTTTAAATATATATATATATTATAAATATAAAATGTAAACAAATAAAGTGATATATACATTTACAAAATTTTTTTAACAAAATTTAATATATATTATCAATAATCAATAATACAAAAATTGAATAATTTCTATTTTCAAAAATTATTAATGAAATTTTTAAGTTTATTTCTATCTTTATTATTCGAAATATTAATATTACTTAAATAAATGGATAATTCTTCTCTTTGATTTTTATTTAAAGCTTTAACAGCTTTTAATAAAACGTATCTTCCATATTTATTTTTTAATATATTCATGACTTTATTAGTATAAAACAATTCATGAATTAATAAATATAAATTTTTTTCATCAAGATATTCAATGATTTTTTCTGAGACATTTGAAGAAAATTTTTGAGTTGATAAAACACAAATATTATTTATAATAGTTTTAACAATAGGAATACATTGATTAATTCCCCAATTTTCTAAAATAAATTGAACAACATAATTACCAAAAGGACTTTGAGAAATTTGAATGCAATTTTCATTAATAATATTAATGATTTTATTTCTGATATGATTTAAAATATTATTTCCAATGAATTTTTTAACAAGGCAAATCCCATTAACATCAAGAGAAAGATTTTTGAAATTATCTAAAATAATATTATTTAATTTAGATCTTCTACATTCATTAATAATAGTAATAATTTTTTGTAAAACATAAGTAGCATTTGAATCATATGCCATTTCTAATTCTTTATCATTAATAGAATTTAAAATAATATTTTCTTCTTCTTGAGAAGTAATCATATCACAAATCGTTTGTAAAACATGTGTTCCAGAATAATTTTTAGCTATATTTACATAATCATCTTTAATATATTTTAAAATTAAAATTATTTGATTTTGATTACTTGATTTTATTATATCTTGACAAAAATAATTTCCATATATATCAATCATTAAAAGAGATAAATTTTTCCTTAATTTATTTATTAATATTGTTTTACATTCTTGAGGTGATTTAATTATATTTTTATAAACTTCTTTTGCTCCTTTTTGAGTTCTTAAATAATCAATTAAAGGAAAAGGAAGATTATTTAAATAATTTTCAAATTCTTTTATTTCATATAAATCTATTTGATCATAATTATTTTTTCTTTTTATTGTTGTATTAAAAGAACATTTTTTATTTGATTTATTTACTTCTAATAATTTCTTATTTTTTGGATTTTCTGTCTTTTTTCTTTCTTGAGGAATACTTATACATGGAAAATTAATAATATTATAAATATTATTTGTATAATTTATATTTTGAAAAATATTTTGTTGTTGGGGAAAGAATAAAAAATTATTTGAATAAATTTGATTTTCATTAAGTTGATTATGTAAAATATTATTTTGACAATAATTATTTAATATATTTAAATTATTATTAGAAAGAATAATATTATTTCTTATTTGTTTTTGAGAATATTCAATTTGTTTTTTAGTTGGATTTTTTGTATAAGATAAATCCTAAATTTAAATTAATTTTAAAACTTACATCTACTTCATCATAACTTTCACTTTCTTCTGTTTTTTCATTTTCTTCATTATAATCCATTTCTGAAAGTAAATTTGAAGGAAGTAAATCTTTTATTTTTTCATCTAATAATTGCATTTCTTCTGTCATTTATAAAATAAAAGTTTTTGATTTTTTTTATTTTTTTAATTCAGAGTTTAATAGAAAAAATTATTTTTTTTATTTTCAATTGTTTTAATAAACTCATAAAAATAGTTTAAAAAAATAAATATAAAAATTTAAAAATTAATTATGAGGAGTTCTATTATATCATGAAAAACATTAATTCAAAAGATTAAAAGAATTTTAAATGATTCATATT
>JAEEGK010026159.1_pt1 | contig 11904 bp, 8 predicted proteins | sample 8958771 | NCBI WGS metagenome assembly JAEEGK01 (sample SAMN16246547, study PRJNA631951) | gut metagenome | biome: gut microbiome; feature: rumen; material: SC-attached | host: Bos | place: Iran: Karaj | collected 2018-10 | reverse complement strand
AGGGTGATGATGCACTTGGAAAACTGATGCACGATTTTTCCACCCCAAATGCCGACGAAATGTATTATACAGAACTTGCCGAAAAGGTAAGATTTTATAAACAGGATGAAACGGGGGTACAAATGGCTAGTAAGATTGTAGAAGAATACGGCGATGAACGTGCCGCCGATGCATTTAAACAGGGCATTGAGCAGGGCATACAACAGGGCGCTCAACAACAAGCCATCGAAGATGCCATCGAATTTCTCAAAGAAGAAATTCCCCCCGAAAAAGTTGCAAAATGTGTAAAACTCCCGATTGAAAAAGTTTTGGAACTGCAATCACAGCTTCCCAAAAAAGCATAATGAAGTTGCCGCAAAAAAAAATGCACGCCCCTTTAAAAAAAAGTAAAGAAGCGTGCTGATAAGGTTTAAAGAACCCACACTGTATAGTTATTCTCTATCGAAAATCCTTGTTTTTTTCACAATTTATCATTATCTTTAAAAGGTATACAAAAAAAACACAAAAGGAGATGAAAGGATGGCTGACGAGACAATCAAACCGGCAAAGAAGCGCCGGCTCATTAAACCTTCTTTTTTTATCTGGCTGATTATTCTGGCCCTTGCTGTAGTGGCAGGATTTTCAAGTTTTTACATCGTTGACGAAACGGAAAATGCGGTAATTACACGTTTTGGTAAGTACACTGCAACAATTGGACCAGGACTTCATGCAAAGCTTCCGTTTGGAATAGACAAAAATTACAACGTAGACATTTCTACCGTTCGTGCCGAGCAGTTTGGTTTTAAGACTGTAAAGGCTGGACGCAACAATGAATACAAAAACAACATTTACGAAGAGTCAGAAATGCTCACCGGCGACCTGAACATTGTAGATGTTGAATGGATTATTCAGTACAAGGTTGTAGATCCGTACCAGTGGCTCTTCCGTGTTTACGAAAAAGAGCAGACAATCCGCGATATTTCACGCTCGGTAATCAATACTCTGGTTGGAGACCGCGCAATTCTTGCTGTAATGAGTTCTGAACGTTCTACAATTCAGAATCTTGCACAGGATATGATGAACGAGCAGTACAAGGCTTTGGGACTTGGTATAAACGTAACTACAGTTCAGCTGCAGAACGTTGTTCCACCTGCAGAAGTTCAGGCTGCTTTTGAAGACGTAAACAAGGCAAGCCAGGACATGAAGCGCTTTATAAACGAAGGTAAGGAATCTTACAATGCAGAAATCCCTCGCGCACAGGGTGAAGCAGACCGTCAGATTCAGGTTGCCGAAGGTTATGCAACAGAGCGTGTAAACATGGCAAAGGGTGATGTTGCCCGTTTTGATGCAGTTTACGAAGAATACAAGCGTTCTCCAAAGGTAACAAAAGAACGTATTTATCTTGAAACTATGGACGAGATATTCGGAAGCGAAAACAAGCCTACACTCATAGACAGCGAGCTTGAAAATCTTGTTCCGGTTAAAAATCTTAAGGACTAAGGAGGAGTAGAAAATGAATAAGGCAATGAAAAGATTTATAGGCTGGCTCATTACAATCGTTATACTCCTGGTTTTATTCCTGGCAGCAGGTCCTCTTTACATCGTAAACGAAGGAACTCAGGTTGTTGTAACCCGTTTCAGTAAGATTGTAAATTCACATACAGATGCAGGATTGCACTTTAAAGTTCCTTTCCTGGACCATGTAATTGAATATCCAAAGCTCATTCTGTCACTTGATGGAGATGAACAGCGCATTCCTACAAAGGAAAATCAGTATATTATTGTAGATACAACTTCTCGCTGGCGCATTACAGACCCGGAAGCTTTCTACAAGAACTTCCAGACTCTTGCAAACTCTTACAACAAGCTGTCTGATATTATTGATTCTTCCTGCCGTACTGTAATTACCCAGAACCGTATGAGCGAAATTGTACGTTCTTCCAACATCATTAATGATACAAAACAGGAAGAACAGACCGACGAAGAAACAATAGAAATCAATAATCTTGTAAATGCAGATACAACAAATGAAGTTGTAACAAAAGGCCGTAGTGTTCTGTGCAAGCAGATGGCAGAAAAAGCCCGAAGTGAAATTGCAGGCTACGGAATTGAACTTATTGATATTGTTCCACGTCAGGTAAAATATTCAGAAGAGCTTAATGAATCTGTTTATAATTCCATGATTAAGGATCGTAACCAGGTTGCCCAGGCTTACCGCTCACTTGGTGAAGGTAAAAAAGCTGAATGGCTTGGACGTCTTGAAAGCGACAAGCGCAGCATTGCTTCCGAAGCCTACCGCAAGTCTGAGGAAATTAAAGGTGCCGCCGATGCCGAAGCTGCAAGAATTTATGCCGAAGCCTACAACAAGGATCCGGAATTCTATACCTTCTGGAAGAGCATGGAATCTTACAAGAACAACCTCAAAGATTATCCTGCAACCTTGAGTACCGGCATGGACTACTTTGACTACCTGTACGGTGCCGACGGAAAGAGGTAATAAAATGAAAAATGTAGTGAGTATTATTGACGGGGAGCTCAGACTTTGTTCCGGGCTTGGAGAATATGCGTTTGGAAAGACAAACTATAATTCAATTGTAACGCAAAAGGGTCTGCTTGCCCAATGCGATTCTAAACCCGATGAGCCGCTGCATTTTTCATTTACTCCATGGACCTTTGAAGACATAAAATCCTTTGATATAGAAGGGCACGACGAAAGAATTGTATTCTTCTGTGCCCCAAATCCTTTTTCAAAAAACGCAGAAACTCTTTATACACTTTTTGCAAAGGCCGGAGAAGCGGACGCTCCTGTAACAGCTAAAGACAAAATGTACCGGGCTTCTCTTGCTGTATGTGCGATTTTGACACAGGCCGCCGCAGAAGGAATTGATATTCCTGTAAACGGAGCCGGTGGAATTATTGCCGACAACGACAGCTTCCTTTTTCTGCCGCATGACATTTTTGTTCATTCTGTTGCAGGCCTTGATCAAATGGAACAGGCAGACCTTCACAACTGCTGGGTAAATCCTTCTCTTACAGGACTCCCGGAGCTGTGCTTTACGCGTTCTTCTTATGCATACAAAATGCTTACAGGACGCTTTGCCTACCCTGCTGCAGACTCGCTTACAAGAAATGCAGACCTTCTGGATAAAAAATTTCTTCCTCTTGAACTTTGCGTAAACGGAATAAATGATGAGCTTGCACAGGCTGTAAACAACGGACTCAAGCTCAATTCTAATTCGGTAAACATTCCGGGAAAAAAGCAGAAGGGCAAAAAAAGCGAAGACCTTGTTCCAAAGGTTGAATTTCCGCTTGAACTTTTAAAAAATGCCAGAACCCAGCTTTCTTCCAAACTGAGCCAGGAAGAATTTGAAAACAAAATCAAATCCTTCCAGAAGCGTCAGAATTCAAGTGTATCCACAAAGCGTACCCTGCGCCGTAATGCAACTGCTTTTGGAGCCGGCTTTATAGCACTCATAGCACTTGTTATTATAATCCGCAGCCACTACAACACCTATCTTGATGACTACACAACAAAAAGCCTTACCTCTACGCAGACAGTCCAGACTTTCTTTAAAGGCATGAACACACTGGACATTCCGCTCATTCAGGGCTTTATAGACGGAAGATCTGCCAATCGTTATCTGGATACAATAAGCAATGTATATGTAATAAGCAAGCAGCGTCAGTCTACCACAGGCGACGGGGGATTCCTTAAACCTGCCAAATATTTTATTACTGTTACTAACCAGACAAAAAGCTCAATGGCCGCTATGTACGGTATAACCAACCTGCGAATTGACGGTAAATCCTACGACGAATACATAGACCTTCCAAAAAACAAGGACAAACCCCAGCCAATTACTTCGGAACAGGGAGTAAGCATTAATAAGGGCGACACTTCAGTTCATGCAGTAGAGTACTACATGCTTTATACCGAAGGCGACAACAGCGACATTCATGTTACTAAAAACCGCGACACTATTACCCTTACCTTTAAGAAAGACAAATGGATTATTACAAACATAGAAACTTCAAGCCAGGAGCTCGAAGTAGACAGCAACAAGCTCAAAACAGAATATTTTAACCGCGTTCTGCAAAATGACGGAGATGTTGTAAAGTCTGTGAAGGAGCTTTCGCTTACCTACGATTTTATGCCTTCTCAAAAAGAAATGGAAACAGAAAAGCGACTTTGGGAAGAGTATCTTGCAGATCCTTATAAGGGTTTGTTTTAGAAACGGGCTTTAGTCTTTAAGAGCATCAATAGGTTCGAGCTCAGAAATATAGAACAGAATATTCTTTAAAAGCTGGCGTATGTTTTTAAGGGAATCTATAAATTTACGGTTATCGCGTCCCTTGATTGTAGCAAGATTTTGCAGCGACTCGTGAATACCGTCCTTCTGTTCTTCAAAAAATCCATAGAAAACACGCTCAAGAGTTCTTGCACCCTTACCAAAAAGTTCAATTGATTTTTTTACAGTTTCTTCTATCTGCTGCATCATTGATTCAATCTGATTCTGGATTTGGAAGGTGTTAACCCTGTTGGTAGCAAAATCATCAAACAGACGACCAAACTCACCTTCCGGCGAAAGCTTGCGCAAAAGCTCCTGCATCATTGTGTTTGCCATTGAAAAATTATTGAGTCCTTCTGAATACTCAGTACGATTTTCACTCTTGTAGAAAATACCTTCCATGGCAACAACATTAAGGTCGCCGATTATCTTGTCATATTTTTCGGTACAGAACCACGAAAGGAAACCGCCCGTTAATTCATAACCAAAAGGAATTCTGTTCCAGAGCTTGAGCCATGGACGATGCTCCATAACAGGGAAAGAATCAAGTTCAAAATCTTCTTTTAATTTTTCGCTAAGGTTCTGCTTTTTCTGCTCGCGTAAAAATTCATTCCATCTAATTTCCTGAATCTTTTTCCATTGAGCTCTAAAGCTTGGGAACCAGGCTTCGGCACCTTCTATATTTTCAGGCTGCCAGTCATAATTGTAGTTTACTACTCTGCCCAGATTTTTGATTGGGACATTGTCTGCAAAAGAACGGATTGTTCCCATAAACGCAGAAGCCTTTACCATAAACTCGCGTACAGCCTTTTCTATATCCTTATCCTGCGCATTTATTGTAAGATGCTTGCGTTGGGAAAAAAGATATATGGCTTCCAGAACTTCATTTTGGATAGGACGCATTGCAGAAAAAACTGCAGCCAGGGCATTAAAATCCATTGTACTGTTGCTATAAGGACAGGTATAAACATCGCCCATAATATTTGTAAACTGGGCAATAAAATGAACATACTGCAATGAACAGAATTGCGATAGCCAGTTGGCACAGGAAACTGCAGAATACATATTTGTCTTTGTTTCCTTTTCCATATTATTTAAAATTTCATCAAGCTTTCTTGCAAGCTCTGTTCTTAGCTCGGGAGTTACCTGCTTTGAATATTGATAGATAAAAGGATCTGCCTGAGCGTTTATTTTTTCTGCAATTTCGGGAGCAACAAAGGAGCTTAAGAAAACATAAAAATCTCCCGGTCTGTCTTCGATGTAGGTATAGTAGGGTTTAAAAAAGTCCGACGCTTCTTTTAAGGTCAAAAGGCGTTCATAAAAAATATAGTCCAGCGACTTTATGCGGTGATTGATTGTACCCGGATATCTTGAATTGATTTTTCTTGCAATATTGTTAATAAGATCCAGACCATAAATCTGTTCTATGCTTTTTTTGTCAAACAGAGCGCGAAGCCACAAAATAAACTTATAGAATACAGATTCACCCTCCAGCTTTTTTCTGAGCGTAACAGTACCTTCTGAATCTGCAGCTTCAAATTCCAGCTGATAGTTTTGTGGAGAAACCTGATTAATTCTGTTTAGCATTGCAAGTCTGTCTTCTGCATTCAGCCCTGCTACAAGCCTGTCAAAAGAACTTTTTGTATTGCTTTCAATCATACATTATATTATCGGTAGAAATTTGCATTAATATCAAGAATTTTTAATAATTCCGATACTCAGTGGTCTTGTTTTCCGAGCATTCTACAACCTTATTTTTGTAGACACAGTAAACAACAACCTTTTTCTGATTATTATCATAGGTTTCACAGATAGTACAGGATTTTGGCATTAATAAAGGAATCTTAAAACCAACCTCTTTTGCAATTTTTGAAGGATTCACGCCGGTTCTATCTTTGTAGATTACCAGTGGTCCTCCAAAAAGCTCCTGGCTGTGACGTGCCCTGAGCTCTGCAATTGTATCATTAAAATCATTTGAAATCTGTTTTGAAACTACTCCATTGGCAGTCTGAACATAATAAACCATATAGTAGCTTATTTTACTGATATCAATATCCGAACGAAAAACTAAAAGCTTTTTAGCAGGATCATAAACATAATCCTTTTTTTCTATTGCTGTAAGGTTGTTTAAAATTACAAGAAGCTCGCTCTTATGACCTTCAAAATCCTTAAGATAACAGGTATAAGGACGAGCGGGAATACCATCCATATGAACATAGCAGTTTTCATAAGGAATCTGAATCTTAAACGAAAGCTTTCCTGTAGAAGTATCATAGGTATATTCATCTTTTTTGAGTTTGATTTTCTGAGTTTTTCTGTCTGAATTGATGATTTCTACAGTATCTATCTGATCATAAATAAAATAGGTAGAAGCTTCGCGGTTAATTATCTCGGTATCAACAGGAAAAGAATTGCTTTGTGAAAGAGTGAACGGAGCAGCATAAGCTGCCGAAAGGATAATACAGAATGTAATTAAACCAAATAATCGTCTCTTCATTGGTACAAAAAAAATAGCTCCTACGGGAGTCGAACCCGTCTCTCCGCCTTGAGAGGGCGATGAACTAAACCGATATTCGAAGGAGCCATAATTTAGGAAAACAAAAACTTCGTTTTTGTTTTCCTAAATTGTCGAGATTTCGCTTCGCGAAACTCGCATAGTTGTATTCGCTTCGCGAAACTCGCGGCTAGTATTTTACTTGCTCGCAAAAAAAAAGCTGACCTCTGGTCAGCCTTTTTATTTTCCCCAAGGAGGATTCGAACCCCCACAGTCAGAACCAGAATCTGAAGTGCTACCATTACACAATCGGGGAATAAGTGACTATCAATATATAAAAAAACTGCAAAATAGTCAATATATAGTAAAACTCAACTAGAAAAATAGCGGAGGGAGTCTTACGGGTTTCAAAAACACTCTGAAGTGCGGCCGCAAGGCGGCCAAGTATATAATTACAAGGCACTTCAGCGTGTAGCGGGCGAGCCCGCGGTTTTGCAAACCCGTAAGGCGACCGGGAGCTATTTTTCTTACTTGCTTATATTTTTATTTCTTTGCAGTTTTTTTAGTAGTTGTAGCTTTCTTAGTTGTTGGCTTTTTAGCTGCAGGCTTTTTATCTGTTGTTTTTGCGGCAGATTTTGGAGCCGGTTTTTTTGCTGTTTTCTTTGGTTTTTCCAGAGAGGTATCTACAACAGAGTTGTCGTCGTTTGCAAATTCGGAACGAACGTATTTATCGGCTTTCCAGTCATTAATCCATGTTTTACCGTCAAGAAGATAACGGAACTGGTATTCCTTATTTGTATCAAGCTGTTTTTTTACAGAGAAAGATCCATCCGGACCCTTTTTCATAGGAATAGAAGTTTCATCCCAACTGTTAAAATCGCCTACAAGATGCACTTTTTCTGCCCCTGCAGCCGCATTCACATTAACACTAAAAACTACAGTACACTTTTTACCATCAGATGAATATGTTTTTTTAAGAGACATAAAAACCTCCTTTGAAAAGATATATAAAGTTTAACTTTATTGAATGAAATTTGCAAGTGTTATGTAAAATTCTCAACTCAGCCAGCAATGACAACCCAATTTTATTATGGTATACTTATCTTATGAACCTAGACAAACCGTTTATTGCAAAAATGATTTTTATTTATGGGCTTATTGTTCTTGTTTCGAATGTAATAGCCATGCTGGTGCCGGCTGTAATTTCTATTCCTGTGCTGGACACAGAAAACATGAAGCTATGGGAAGAATTTCTTGCTAAAAACAATATGGTAAAATGGGTAACCTTTATTGCTTTTATTACCCCTACTGTTGTCTGCATTGTTTATACAAAAATTATTTCTAAATCGGATGAAAGGATTGCAAAAAGCATTGCGCAGATTCCATCTGTGTTTGCGTTTTCTTCGGTAATTGGCTGGAACCTTTATTATTTTATAGAAATTCCTTTTGTTGTTTATGCAAGAGCTCTTTTTGGAATTCATATAAAAGGCATTCTTCTTTCCAGCTGGTTTTTTGCACTTTTTTCCGGGATGACAGGTTATACAATTGCTTATCTTGCAATCGAAATTTTAAACCGTACAATTCTTTTGCCAAGAGTTTTTCCGGAAGGACATATTATTCAAAAGGATTTTGCTTTTAAACCGGTTTTCAGGCACCTTTTGACATTTAGTTATATGGTTTCTACCCTGTTCCCCGTTACGCTGCTGCTTATAAGCTATATCTCCATACATATTAATAATAATATTCCTATGCAGAAAACTATCATCTATATTTCTGTTCTGCTTGTAATAATTGCTTACGGAATTACACTCTCCTTTTCAAAAATTATTTTGAATCCTCTGGGCAAGCTTACAAAGGCTGCGCAAAGAATTAAGGACGGAGACTACAAAACCCGTGTTGGAGTTGTAACGGCAGATGACTTTGGAGTTCTTGCAGACAGCTTTAATGACATGGCAGAATCTCTGGCCGAAAAGGAATTTATGCGAGACACCTTTGGTAAGGTTGTAGATCCCGAGGTTCGTGATTACCTTATGTCCGGAAAAGGAAAAGAATCTTTAGGTCAGGCCTTGGGTGGACAAACCCGCGAAGTTACAGTTTTATTCTGTGATATCAGAAGCTTTACCGCAATGAGCGAAAAGATGCAGGCCGGCGAGGTTGTATCTCTTTTGAACCGCTACTTTACCGCACTCGGCAAATGCATTACCGCGCACCACGGAATCATCAACAAATACATTGGCGACGCAATTATGGCAATTTTTGGTGCCCCGGTAGAATCTCAAAACTGCGCAAAAGATGCTTTTGAAGCAGCGTTGGATATGCGCCAGGCTCTTATTCAGGTAAACCGGGAGTTTAACAAGGATGGGCTTCCGGAGCTGAGATTTGGAATTGGTTTACATACAGGCCCTGTATTTGCCGGAACAATCGGTGCCGAAAACCGCATGGAATATACTGTAATTGGAGATACTGTTAATACCGCAAGCCGTCTTGAATCTCTTTGTAAAACCTATAAAACTGACCTGCTTGTTTCTGAAGCAACAACAGAAAAAATTAACGGAAAAGACGAACAGCCGGACGCCATTGATTTTAAATTTGTTGATAACGCACAGATTCGCGGCAAAACTGAACCAATGAAAATTTTTACGTTTTAAGTTAGCCCTTTAACGTAACATAAGTTTTTCCGCTTCCGCCGTCTTCCGGGGTTGCAAATTCAAAGCTCTGAACTAAAGGACAATGTGAAAGATAATCCTGGACAGCCTGCTGAAGAATTCCGTGCCCCTTTCCGTGAATTACGCTAAAGTGAGAAAAATTAGAAAGCGCACATAAATCTATCTGATGCTCAAGAGCAGTAACAGCTTCTTCGGCACGCATTCCCAAAAGCCGCAGCTCAAACACAGGATGCTCATCGGTTTTGGCACTTTCAAAATCATAAGATACATTTACCGTTTGTGCAGAGTCTTTATTCTTGCGGACAAGTTCAAGTTCCTTTTCTTTTACAGCCATCTTTATACTGCCAAACTGAACGTTCCAGACCCCTTTGCGTGGAGAATCAAGCAGCACCCCCTTACTGTTGTTAGAAAGAACTACAACCTCTGCACCAGTTTCGAAAACAAGAGGCTCGTCATTCTCTTCTTTTGCAGCTTGAGCAAGCACAGGGTTTATCGTTGCAAATTTTAAAGCCTCTGCATTACTGAGTTTTTTCTTTGTTTTTTTACTGCTGCCCTTTGAATGTGCTGCTGCCTGTTTTTCAAAAGCCTTTTGCTCTGCGGCAAGCTTTTCTTCTTCTACTTCAATTTTCTGATCAAGCCGTTCTACGTTTGCTTCCAGATCCGAAATAAACTTTTTTACACCAAGAGTTTTTTCGCGGGTAAGCTCCCCTTCCCTTATCTGGCGCACAAGGTTTTCGAGCTGGCGGCGGCTATGAATAAGAAAGTCATGCATCTCCTGCTGGTGCCCTTTTTTGAGTTCGTTTTCTTTACGGCGTAGTCCAAGCTCCTTTTCCTTGATTTTATCGCCTTTTGCTTCCAGTTCATCCTGGAGTAAATGTACCCTGTGCTGCAGACGGTCAAGTTCAGAATGCTTTTTGTTCAAGCCCTTTATGAGCGAAGAAACATCGGCCTGCTCGGTTGCAATATATTTTTTTGCGTTGTTTACAATTTCCTGAGGAAGCCCGGATTTTTTTGCAATTGCAATGGCATGGCTTTCACCGGGGATTCCCATCAAAAGCTTATAGGATGGAGAGAAGGTGCTTGTATTAAATTCTACACTCGCATTTATACAGCCCGGATTTGTATATCCATAATTTTTTAAAATTCCCATATGAGTTGTAACAAGCACAAAGGCCTGTTTTTCTATGAGTCGGTCCAGTACAGCCATTGCAAGTGCAGTTCCTTCCTGAGGGTCGGTTCCACTTCCAAGCTCATCCAGAAGAACAAGACTTGCTTTACCCGCTCCATTCACAGCTTCTGCAATATTTTTCATATGCCCGCTAAAGGTACTAAGACTCATATCAAGACTCTGGCTGTCTCCAATATCTACAAAAACATCCTTAAAAAGTGGTAGCCTTGTTCCGTCTGCTGCAGGAATAGGGATACCCGCCTGATTAAGCATACAAAGCAAAGCAAAGGTTTTAAGAGAAACGGTTTTTCCGCCTGTGTTTGGTCCTGTAATAATGAGGACTCGTTTATCCTGCATAAAATGAAAATCTATTGGAACAGCTTTTTCTCCAAGCAGCGGATGACGCGCCTTAAGCAAAAGTGGTGGCTCGCCGTTTGCTGCAAGTGCGTAGCAGCAGCTGTGTTCCATTCCCCAGCGGGCTGCGGCCCAGGTTGTATCGAGCAGAGTCATTACAGGAAGCGCCTGCTTAAAAAGAGGAACAAATTCCTGCAGCTCCTGCGTAAGCTCTTCTAATATCTTGTTTATAACCTGAACCAGTTCGTTTTCTTTTTGCATAAGCTCGTTTGTACAGCGTACAACATCTTCCGGCTCAACATAAACCGTTCTGGAGCTTTGAGAAACTTCTATAATGATTCCGTTAATGCTATTCTGGCGGCTGGCCTTTACAGCAAGCACTTCGCGGCCATTACGCAAAACAGGAACATCCGATTCAAGAACCCCCGCAAGCTTCTGGTCTGTTACGTAAGCATGAAGGATTGTCTTTATTTTTGCATGAAGGGCTGCAATCTGTTTACGAATAGAAGCAATCTCGGGAAGATCCCTGAGCTCCCCGTCTGTAGAAATTATACGAAAAATTTTGTGTTCTGGTTCACAAAGATCCGGCAAAAGAGCAGTCTGCTCCGGGAGCTTTACCAGTCCAAGCTCTACGGTATGAACTCTTATTCCCTTGCATACACTCTGCACACTCAAAACAAACTGTCCAAGAGCTTTTACCTGCTCCAAAGAAAGCCTGGTTCCGCGGGTTTTAATAATGTTTATTACTTCAAAAACAGGCTCCCAGCAAAGCAGAGGATTTTTAGAACAGGCACTCATATAGCTTGTCCATTCACGACTTATATTTTTGAGTTTTTCATAATCTTCAAGACGTGTAAGAGGCTCACGTTTTAAAAACGAGTCTTTTCCTTCCTGAGTAATACAAAAGCCTGCAACATCGTCCCGCAGTCTGTCAAAATCAATTTACTGTAGAGC
>JAEEGK010026155.1_pt1 | contig 11904 bp, 8 predicted proteins | sample 8958771 | NCBI WGS metagenome assembly JAEEGK01 (sample SAMN16246547, study PRJNA631951) | gut metagenome | biome: gut microbiome; feature: rumen; material: SC-attached | host: Bos | place: Iran: Karaj | collected 2018-10 | reverse complement strand
CAATCCCCAATCCCCAATCCCCAATCCCCAATCTTTGTAATCTACAATAATTTATTCAAATAATTATATTATTTAAATTTAATGTTTTTTCAAAAAAAATAGTTTATAAGATAATATTTTTATTGAAATTTTTATTAATAACCTATAATTTAAATTATTTTTTAATAATATAAAAACTCTTCACAATTTAAAAAGTTTTTACTTATTACTTAAAAAATATTACTAACTTATATTTATAAAACTGAATTTTTTTGTTTTATATTTAGATTATAATTTATTATTATATTTTTCATTGGATTTATATATTTAAAAAATATTTATAATGATATTTAGTGATATAAATATTTACTTTATTAACTGTTTTTTAGGATTATTTAAATCAAAATTTAAAATACTTTAATTTAGAAATGGAAAACATTTAATTTTTTAAAAATTTTAAGTTTAAATTTTTTTTTGATTTATATTTTTTCCAAATAGTCATAATTATCATCTAATTCATTTAATCTTTTTTTTCTTTTTTTTTTTATATTTAAATAAATATATAGAGATAATATTATTATAAGGATTATTACAATTACAAATACTAAATATAAAATTTCATTGAAACCTTTTTGATTATTCGAATTTAAAAATCCTATAACTTTTTTGTTGTTATCAAAATAAAGCAAATATTTTTTTAAAAAAATTCTTCCTAAAACAATTTCTTTTCTTGCAGTTTTAATATTTACAATTCCAAAGAATAATTTATCATTATATTCAAAAAACAAATCTTTATGGTTAAATTCAAAAGTAAAATTATTATATTTAATATAAAATTTAATTGTTTTAAAATCAGAAATATTCGTATTTTTTTCACAAATAAAAAACTTCAGTTTTTTAAAAGATTCAAAAGAAGAAATATTTAAATAACAAGTTTTATGATTATCAAAAAAATAATTTTTAATATCATTAAAAAAATTATCTGTTGCAATAATAAAAAATTGTTCAATTGAAAATATTCCATCATATTCACTATTTATTTCTTTATCTCCATAATAAATTTTATCAAAATTAAATCCCCAATCTAAACCTTGTGAACCATAATAAAATTTTCCTGTTCTTGTATATACAAAATTATTGTTCAAATAAGGATTTTCTCCAATAATAAATTCTCCTTCTCTATCATTTAAAAATTTAAAATAAAATATTTGATTGCTTAACTTTTCTTTTTGTTGTAATTGATATAAAAAAGTCATATTTTCCAAATTTTGTTGATTATGTGCATTTCTTAATTTTAAACCAATAGAAAGAGGAGTTATAATTTCATCTTTATAATTATCAGTAATAACATTTGTTAAAATAAAATATGTTTTTTTTAAATTTATTTCTTTTATTTTTAAATTATCTTCTCCATATTCTCCTGAAGAAAAATGTTCATAATAAAAAGTTTTATTTTTTGATATAACTTTATATGAAATAGATTTTGATTTATTAAATAAAGGTTTAATTTTTATATTAGAACCTTCTCCTAATAAAAATGTATTATAACTTTGAGTGAAAAAACTTAAATTATATTTTATCAATGAATTTCCTATTTCAATCTCTGTTCCAATCTTTGATTTATATATATTTACCATTATATTATTTATATTTAGTTCTGTTTCATTATATATTGTATGAAATGGAATTTTTATTACTTTTTCATTTTCAATATATTTAAAAAGAAATAAAAAACAAATAATCATCTTTTAAATAATAAATTATAAAAACACTTGATAAATAGAATAAAAATAATTAACAATAAGAAATTTATTTTATTGGCTTTTAAAAATACTTTTTTATTCTTCATTTGTTCTTTTTTATTTTTTCACACGTAACTTTTTAAAATTTAAAAATTTAAATGTTTTGATTCAATTAATTAATTTAAAAAATGAATAATAAAGATAAATTAGCAGGGAACAATTTTAATTTTACATTAAACAATTATATAAATAATAATTTCACATCTTCAACACCTTCAAATTCAATCAAATATAGAATATCAAAAGGAAAAAGTTATCAACAATTGCATAGTTCAAATAAAACAACACAAGGAAATCTCCCTTATTCAAATAATAATATAAGTACATTTATTGACAAAATTGGAATGAATAATTCATTTATAAGTGTAACATTACATTTAATTTATCGAATTCCTCAAATTTATAAATATTTTTTAAATAATGTAAATTCAAAAAGTGAAAAATTTTCAATTCATATTCATAATATTATTGTTACTTGTAATACTAATAATGATAATAATTATAAAATTGATTTAATGAAAATTAAAGGAAGTTTATTTAACAAAGATAATAGTTTTAAAATGAATGAAATAAATGACCCTATTCATTTATTAAATTTAATTATTAAAACTTCAAATTTAGATGAAATTGTAGTTTTTAAAAATATAAAAGTTAAAGATTTATGTGATTGTAGTTGTTCAATATCATTTAATATCGAAAAATTTCCTAATATTTTTGATATACCCTTGAATGATATATTAAAAATAAGTGAAAACCATTCGAATTCACTTTTTTATAACAAAAATAGATTAATTTCTTTTTATAAATCTATGATAGAACATAATTATACAAAAAAACTAAGTTGTCCTTTGAATGGAGAAAATTGCAATTATAATAGAATTACTCGAAAAATTTTAATAAATCCTGATGAAAGCAATAATTCAAAAATCCCATACATAATTTTTGATTATTTACTTGATAATCTTAATATTTCAATGTATAATTTATTACATAGTTTAATTCTTATTCCTCAGTTTTTTGAACTTGAAAATTTATTTGATTTTGAACAGGACAAAGATTATGATGACTCTGAAATTAATTCAAACCTAAAATATATATTTAACGGAATTATTTTTAGAACAAAAAATAAAAGTTTTACATGTGCTTTTAAAAAAGAAGATTATTGGGTTTATTTTGATGATAATGAATGTTATCATATATTAAATAAATGGTGTGAAATAATATCAATAAGTTTAAAAAATTTTTTAGTGCCTTATATTTTATATTATCAAATTCAAAATGAAGATATGTTTATTAAAGAAGAAAAAATTACAAAAGAAGATTTAAATTATTTAGAAAATTTTGCAAATAAATGGGATGAATATAAATACCATTCTTCAAATAGAATTAAATTATATGAATTTGTAAATCAAACTGTCAGACAAAATACAGATAATATCAAATTTCAAGAAGAAATTGAAAATAAAGATGATAAATATAGTAATAGTAATAATTCAATTCAACATAAAAATCCATATAAAAGAGAAAAAAAAAGTTCAAGCACCAATCAAAGAATATCATCCGAAAAAAATAAAGAAAATAATTATTTAGATTATCCTTTACAAATTAATATAAATAAAAATAATAATAATAATAATAACAATAATAAAACATTAAATATAGTTCCAAAGTCAACTTCTCATCATAATAGAAAAGATAATAAAACAGTAATAAATAATAATTTAAAAGATTTTAATATTAATTCAGGAATTCAAAGTGTTGAAATTGAAACTGCAAAAAGTCAAAATCAAAAAATTCTTTATAAAGAGGATAATGAAGATAGAATAAAACCTTATCAAGTATCAACTGAACATAAAACTTTTGGTTCAAATAATATAATTTCAATTTCAAATAAGGTAATTATTCCTCAAATTTGGGTTTGTTCAAATTGCCAAAGAGTAAATAAAGCATATGAATATAAATGTCAGAATTGTAATATAGTGAATAAAAATCAAAAAAATATTATTGAAATTTATAATAGAAAATCAATGACAGAAGATAAAAATAATAATAATGAAAAAAATAATCAATTTTTAAATAGTCCTTATATTCAAGTTAATAATTATAAAGGTATAAATAATTACAATGGAAATAATGTAGATTTTTCAAATATAAATAATACAAATTTAAATTCAGCTTTTAAAAAAGTTTCTTGTATATGTTATTCAAGAATGTCAGACAAAGTTATTGAAAATGGAATTTGTAAATATTGTGGAAGAAGAGTTTATAATAATAATAATTATACTATGAAAAATAACAATGAAATAAAAATAAGACCAGGAACTGCAATTAGTATTAGAACTAATCAAAAATATTCTGCTGAAAATACTAATAATGATGTTATACATAAAAAATTGTTAAATAATACTAATTTAAATAAACATAGACAAATTTCCACGAATAGATATAATGATGATACTTATGATGATTTAGATGATTTAATTATTAAAAAACAAAAAAACATTAAAAATATAAATGTTAATAATAATTTTGATAGTAAACAAAATAAAAGAAATGAATTATTAAATTATAAATCAAATACTATGAAAAACGCTAAGAAAAAAAAATAATTAAACTTAATTTTTAATTTTATTCATATATACAATTTATAAAAAAAAATTATTTTTTTACATTTAATATTAAAAAATTGTTTTGTTTTTCATTAATCTTCTTCTAAATAAAAAAAAATTCATTTATAAAATGATTTTTATTCTTTTAATTCCTTAATAGACTTGAAGTAATATATTTTATTCTACAAATAAAATATTTTACATATTCTTTGAAATTAATATTAAATCACTTATTTAATTCATTTAAAAAATAATTATTTTGTTTTAATGTTTACTTAAAAAGATTAATTGTTCTAATGTTATGATGATTGTTTCATATTATTATGATTGGGGAATTGGATTTTTTGTTAAATTATGATTAATTTTAATTTATTATTTATCCTAAGTTCAATACTTTTTTTGGATTAATTATTTGAGTCATATTTTAATTTATATTTATTTTAATGTTTTCAGATTAATTTCTTTTTGGTAAAGTATTTTGAATGGAAAATATTTTTCATTTTCAATATGGTATTTATTCATGTTAGGATATTTTTTCATTCAATCATATGAATAGTGATCTTTTCTCTGGTAATCAAAAAAGTACCAAAGATTCAATTAAAAGCATACCATCATATTTCAGTTATCTATTTATATTAAAATAATAAGGCTTTTTAATTGCAATTAACCATTTACTAAAATATGTTCTAAATTGAACAATGAAAATAAATAAATAACTAGCTGATTGAAATAAACAATGATTTTATTTTTATTATTATTTCGAATAAATAACATTTATTTAAGTTTTTTAAAGTAAAAATAAAAAAAAGAATAAACTAAAATAAAAGCATTCTAAATTATTTTAATTTATATTATTTTATCTATTTAAACTAAAAAATCTCCTCTATTTATATAAATCAAATAAATTATTTGAAAGAAAAGAGCATTTTTGTCTAAGATATTTAACTTATATTATTATTATTATATAAATCATAAAATTAAATTTACAAAGAGACAAAAATTTTTTTAAAATATTAATCTGAACTTCTAGGAATACAACATAAAAATAATCCACTTTTTTTTTTTCCTTTCTTTTCATCTTTATTTTTTTTTAACATTCCAGGAGGAGCTTTAGTACTCTGTGTTCTTAATTTTTTTTTAGAATCTTTTTTTTTATTGAGTTTATCTGATTCTTCTGAAAAATTTGATTTGACTTCTTGAATTTCTTTTATACTTTTTTCTGTATTATTTTTTTCATCTCCTTTATTACTATTTATTTCTACTTTTTGTGCGTTAGAAAAATTTTCATCTACTTTTTTAAAAGTTATATTATTTACTCTCATATTTTCTTCATTTTCATTATCTTTTTGATTTTTATTGTAGTTTAATGTCAATAAATTTCCCTTATTAAATTCATTTTCATCATCATTATTAATTTCGTTCATAATTTTATTTATTTAATTTAGATTATATATAGAATATATTAGTTTCATTTAAGTAAATAAATTTTATATTATAGATTATATATTTAATTTATTGTAAAAATAACTTGATTTTTTGAAAAGAAAGAAATTACAATATTTAAAATTAATTTGTTGAATTTAAATAAAAAAATGAAATTATTCTAAAAATAATGTATTTGTTATTCGAATGATTAATAATAAATATTCAAAGATTTTTATTTTCTATATAACTTATTTTTGGATAATTATTCTTAACAATAACTTAATATTTAATTCGAATTTCAATACTTCGAAAATACCTAATCCTTTGAAAATAATAGGTTTTATCAATCCTTTATAATTTTTAGCATATTTTTGAATTTCATGAATACCTTGGAAATACGTAAATTTAATTCATAAATATTTTTTTGAATATTCTTAATCATTAGTTCTTTTATCTTTTCCATAAGAAATATCTTCTAAATTTATTTATTGTTTTTCTCCTTTATTATTTATTTGATTATCATTTCTATTGTAAAAATTATTATATTTTAGTTATTTGAATATTATTATTTGGAGTAAAGAACATATTAATCATTTTGAAAAGAAAAACATTTTGATTTTAAGTATTATTATTAATATTATCCATTAAATTCTTATTATTAGGATTACAACAAACTAAATTTAAATTCATTCTTGGATATCTAATATTATTATTATTTTGAATAAATCCATTCAATTGCAAAAAAGTAGTTTTACCTTTAAAAATTTTTTGATTATTATGATAATGATTCTTTAATGAGTTTATTGAATACTGTAAATGAGACACCTAATTTTTCAATAAGTAATATTTATAATAATTTTTGAAATTAAACAATTTTTAAAAATAAAATCAAAGAACAAAATAGAAAGAACATTATAAATAAAATTTTAACATAAAGAACTAAACTGGATTCTGCTTTTTCAATATACAATAAATATTTTAAAAATTATAACAATAAAAAAAAAGGGAAAAAAGTAATAAAAAAAATACTACTTCCAAAGCAATTGAGAAAAAGAATACAATAAATACCAATAATTGAATATAAAATTGTAAACTGAATTAAATAATAAATTTTAAATCTTAGAAATATAAATAAAAATTGAAAATATATTTCCCCAATTATAAAATTAAATTATGAAAATCTTTTACATAAAATTCTTAATAATTCTTTAAAATATTTTCAAAATATTCAACATTCTATTTTTTTGTGGAAAAAAATAAATAGAATACAATTTCATCTAAAAAAGAAAATAGCATTAATCAAAATAAAATAAATAAAAAATTATATCATAATTTAAATAAAAAAAAATTATCAAATATAAAAAAACCTTTAAGTAGATTAAGTTAATGAATTTAAGAAATTCAAAATTTCAAAAAATAATGATAACAAGTTCCATTAAATTTAACTTTCAACAAAATTATTGAGTGGTCCTAGATTAATGATAAGTTGTAATATGAATTCTAGAAATAAAACAAATTTTTTTCCTTAAATAAAAAAATAATTTAACTAATCAAAATATTTCTTTATATAATAGGATTGAAAAAATAATAGATTATATTTAAAAATTATTTTTAAATAATAATTTTTAATGAGAATAATTAATAAATATTTATTTTTTTTTTAAAATTTGTCTAATAAATTCTTATTATTTTAAAAAAAAAAAAAAAATAGTTAAATATAAATGAATTTCTCAAAAAAAGTTAAGACTCACTCTTTTTTCATACTTTTTAAAATTAATTAATAAACTTTATTTGACATAAACTTGATAAAAAAAAATAAGACAATATATATACTTTAACATATCTCAAACTTACTTCTTAATATCCTTTATCTATGAAGAAATAGGCTTCAAAAAATTGGTAATAATATATATAAAAAAGAGATAAAAAACTATTTTTTTAAAAGAAAGCAATGGAATTTTATTTTCCAATCATATGTTGTGTCAATGATTTTAATGCTCCAAAAAACTTGTATGTAAAAAAGATAATAGAAAACTCAAATAAAGTAGATTCTTCTACTCAAACAGATATAATAAAAGAAAATCCAAAATTAAATGAAGAAGATGATCTTAAATATAGTTTAATTGGAAAAAAAAGATTTAACCAGAATCCAACAGGAAGAAAAAAAATTGGAGATAAAACAATAAGAAAACATAATAAATATAGTTATGATAATTGTATTTATAAAATTAAAAACAGAGCATTCAATTGTGTTTGTTATACTTTAAATAATATTTTAAAGATAAAAAAACAGAAGGAAAATTTCCAGAAAATAGAAGGTAAAATTTTAAAAAATGGAACAAGGGATTTTAATATAAAATTCTTAAATTCAAAAATTTCTGAAATTTTAACTATGAATGTTTCTAAAAAATATTCTGATTTAAATGGAGAAAATAATAAAAAGTTAATTCAACAATTTTCAACAGATCCATTAATTAAAGAAATTTTAGATTTTACATTTTATGAAGCTATAGAAAAATTATTTGTCATTCCAAAAAATGATTATGAAAAAAAATATTCTTTTTCTAATGTATACCTTCTTGATAATCTAAAATTAGAAGATGAAAAAGAAAAAGAAATAATAAATAAATTAATTAATGATAATTTGGTAAATTATTTTGAAGCAATAAAAGGAAGAAAGAAAAGAATTTAATTTTTTCACATAATATATAAATAGTTATTACTTTTTTTAAATTATAAATGAAAAAATTAAAAATATTATATTTCAAATATTTGATCATTAAAATTATAAAATATCCAATCTTCAATTTCAGAAACCCATTTTCTTCTTAAAGAATCACTTGTGGCTGAAAAAGTATGTGTGATATTATCAATAATCACATCAAAACAATAATTACCATAACTATCATTATATTCATTAGTTTTCGCAAAAAGTAAATTTATAATTTCTATTGGTTTTCCCATAGCATCATCCATTATTATTAAACCTAAATCACATAAAACTAAGAATTTTTTATCAAAATATGTTTGAATGAAATTTGAATATTTTTTCTTTATAAAACTTGATAATTGACATTTTCCATAATAAGGAGAATTTATATAATTCTTTTTTTTAATTTGGACAATTTTATTATTTATAACATTACTATTGATTGAAATATTTGTTTTGTTAATTGAATTTAAAGTTTTAAAAAAATTTATTAACTCTAATATACGAAATATTTCAATAATTATTGATTTACCTGAATCAAAAATTAAAGTAACAGTATTATTGTATGTTGAAATATTTACAGTAGATAAATATATTAAAGGAATTGAAAAAGCCTTTTCCAATGAATCTTTATTAAATAAATATAAATAATTTTCATTTATAAAAATAATACATTCTAAATTATTTTCATATTCATCTATATATTTTATTAATTCTGTAAAAACTGTATTTGATTTGGGATTATAATAGTCATCTTCTAAATTTTGAATTACTCTTTCATCAAGTCTTAAACATAAAAAATCAAAATTTGTTTTTTTTGTATTTTTTTTCATCATTTTTTGAATTTTATCGTTTTCAATTTTTGGATAAGATTTTTTTATAAATATAGGATTCAGTTTTTCTTCAATTAAAATTTGATGAACATTAACATTAAAGTCACTTTGTGATTTAATTAAAGAATTTAATAAACTATTTTTTCTTCCTAATTTGAAATCTTGTAATTCAGAATTTAATTCATTTATTTTTATAATCAAATCTTCTTTATTTCTATTTAAAGTAGTGTTTGTCACTTTTAATGAATTTTTTTCTTCTTCTAATTTAAGTTTTATATTATGAGAATTTTCAATTTCTTCTTTTAATTTTTTATTTGATTCTTCTAAAGTTTTACTATATTTATCTCTTTCAATAATATAAGAAATTAATTCTTCTTGTTTCATATTTATTAAATTTTTTTGCTCTTCTGATATATTTAAAGACTTAAAATTTTCTTTAAATTCGTTTTCTTTTTCTAATTCTGTTTTTTCTTTAAAAATTTTTTCATTAAATTGATTTAATAAATCTGTATAATTTTTATTTAAATTTTCTTTTTCTTTCTCTAATAAATGATATTTAATATCCATTTCATTTTTATTATTTTCTAATAATGAATTTTTATTATTTACTATAAGTAAATTATCATCTTTTTGTCTAATATCATTTTGTAAATTTTCTATTTCTTTTTTCAATTTTTCACTTTCTTCTTGTAATTTTTCATATTTTTCAGTAATTTTTTTTATTTTTTTATCACATTTTTTTTCAGTTTCTTCTTTTTGATTATTTAATTTATTTTCTAAAACTAATTTTTCTTCATTTAATAAGTTAATTTTCGTATTAATTTTATTAATAAAATAATCGAATTTTTGATTTTGTTCATAATATATTCTTTCAATTTCATAAACATAAACTTGGATATCAGAAATAAAAACATTAAAATATTTTTTATAAAATTCAGATTTTAATTTATCATTATTACTGATTGATTCAATCAATTTTTCTTTAATTGAAATTAAACTATCATTAATCTTTAATAAAATATTTGAAAAATCAATTATATTTTCAAAATTTTTTAATTTAGGTTCATTCAATTCATATTCTTCAAAAGTTTTTAATTTTTTTGCAAAATCACTGAATTTATTTTTAAATTTATTTCCTAATTGTTCAATTAATTTAAAATATAAATCTTTTTTCAATTCTTTTAAATTTTGTTTACTAAAATTATTAATAATTTCCATTATTTTTTCAATATTTAAGTTTATAAATTTATTTTCTTTCAAATATTTTTCTAATTCAAAAAAAGGAATAGTGTTATTATTACTAAATTGTATTAAAGATAAATATTTCAAAAATTCAAAAATTGTTTCATCATCTTCATTTATATTTTCATTAGTATAAATTGCTTGAATTGGACTTAATAAAAATTTTTCAACAGAACTTTCTAAAGTTCTTTCTGGAGGAATTAATTCATTTCCATGATTATGAATATAATCAGTAATATTTTTAATAACAATTATTTTTTGTAATTTTTGTTCTTGAGAATCTTTTGATAAAGAATTCCAAATTTCTTCATTTTTTTCTTCATCATTTTCTTTATTCCATGCAGTTATTCCTAAATATTCTAAAAATTCTTGTAAATTTTCTTTTTCCAAAAATGTATTTTCTTTAAAATAATCTGATATTTTTGGGATTATTGTTTTTATTAATTTTTCTTCTCTTTCTTTTTCAGAAGAATTCATTATAACCAATTATGTTTTTAAAAAAATAATTATTTATTCATAAATTTAAAATTTTGAGAATTAGATTTATGATTTAGCATTTAATTATTTACAAAAAAAGAAAAACCACTGAGATATATAAATAAATGAGAAATTGATTAATCAATTATTTAAAATATTTAATTATTCCTATCAGCTTTTTTTAATTCTTCTTCTAATTGATTTTTTATTAATAATAATTTATTTTCTATGTGTTTTATATTTTTTAATAAATCTTTTATCTCTTTTTTAATTTTTTTTTTTTCTTCATCATCATCTACACCATCAATTATTTCTTCTTTTCCAAAATCAGGGTCAATCTTAGAATATTTTTCTTTTAAATTTTGATTTTCTTCTTCTAATTGTGTTTCAGTTTCTTTTAATTTTTGTATTTCTTCATAATAAATATCTTCTTCTATTTTTAATTGCTCAATTTCTTTTTTAAGTTCATCCTTTATAATTAGAATTTCTTCTTTTGCGATGATTTTTTTTTCTTCTTTTTCTTTTAGTTGTTCTTGGTATTCTTTGATACTTTTTTTTATTTTTTTTTCATTTAGATTTCCCATTTTCTATTTTTTATTATTAATCATTTTCTTTCCCTATTCTTTTAATTTTAATTATTTTCAAATATATTTCAAATTTTTATTTATTTATTTTATATTTTTATAATAATAATGATAAGGAATTAAATGCATTTATAAATTAGGAAAAATTCGTTACTTAAATTTAAAAAATATGATTTAATTTAACATTATTTATTTGAAACTATTAGCATTTAGATAGGAATAAACCTAATTTTTCATTATTTT
>JAEEGK010026150.1_pt1 | contig 11906 bp, 10 predicted proteins | sample 8958771 | NCBI WGS metagenome assembly JAEEGK01 (sample SAMN16246547, study PRJNA631951) | gut metagenome | biome: gut microbiome; feature: rumen; material: SC-attached | host: Bos | place: Iran: Karaj | collected 2018-10 | reverse complement strand
GGCAAGATCATTGGAAAGCTTGCGGCGCCTGCGGGGCCTGTTGTGCAGCTCCGCAAGGGTGAGCACCTTACGCACCTGTTCCTCGGTCTCACGCACGGACCAGCCCGCTTCCGCGCACTTGCCCGCCATACGCTCTATCAGCACTTCGTCCTCAAGGGAGGAGAGCACCCTCGCGTGACCGGGCTGTATGCGCCCCTCGCGAAGGAGCTCCTGCACCTTTTCGGGGAGCTGAAGGAGCCTTACCGAATTCGCGATCGCGGGCCTGCTCTTGGAAAGGCGCTTCGCGACCTCCTCCTGAGTGAGGTCGTGCTCCTGCATAAGGAAGCGGATCGCCGCCGCCTCTTCGATGGGGTTGAGGTTTTCGCGCTGGATGTTCTCGATCAGAGCGACCTCCATTACCTCGCGCGCGTCCATATCGCGCACTATAACGGGGACCTCCGCCATGCCGGCGATGATCGCCGCGCGGAAGCGGCGCTCGCCCGCGATTATAATGTAGCGCCCCGCGTTTTTGCGCACTATGAGGGGCTGCACTATTCCGTGCTGGCGGATGGATTCCGCAAGCTCGTTAAGCCTTTCCTCATTGAAGCTCTTGCGCGGCTGACCGGGATCGTTATCGATAAGCTCTACGCTCACGCTCTTTACCGCATCGTTTTCCTGCGGTTCCATATCGCCGAAGAACGCGTCAAGGCCGCGCCCCAGGCCCTTTTGCTTTTTAGTTGTTGCCATCTCTCGCCAACAGCTCCTTTGCCAGATTTTCATAAGCCTTTGCTCCCGTGCTCTTGGGATCGTAGAGCGAAATGGGAAGCCCGAAGCTCGGCGCCTCGCCAAGACGCACCGACCTCGGTATCACGGTCTCATAGACCTTGTTCTTAAAGAATTTTTTGACCTCTCCGACCACCATGGGGGAAAGGTTCGTGCGCGCATCATACATAGTCATAACGACGCCCTCTACGTCAAGCTCGTCGTTCAGGTGCTGACGCACGAGCTTCACCGTGTTCATGAGCTGAGCCAGCCCCTCGAGCGCATAATACTCGCACTGGATGGGCACAAGGAGCGTATCCGCGGCGGTAAGCGCATTGAGCGTCAGAAGCCCCAGCGAAGGGGGACAGTCGATCATAATATAGTCGTACCTGCTTTTGATGGGCTTGAGCGCCGCGCGAAGCTTGCGCTCCCTCGCCATCATGGGAACGAGCTCTACCTCCGCGCCCGCAAGCTCTATGCGGGAGGGGAGCACGTCAAGGGTCTCTATACGGGTATGGCGTATGGCCTTTTCCGCCTCGACCTCGTTTATGATCACGTCGTAAATGCTGAATTCGCCTTCGGCCTTGTCAACGCCCGCGCCGCTCGTCGCGTTGCCCTGCGGATCTATATCGACAAGGAGCACCTTCTTGCCCTGCTGTGCGGTGCATGCCGCGAGATTGACGGCGGTCGTCGTTTTGCCTACGCCGCCTTTTTGGTTCGCTACCGCGATTATTTTGGTCATATTATCTGCCTTTCTTGTTAACGCTAAGCGGTATTCCTTTTATGCTGTGCAGCCGGGATATTCCTTCCCTTTCCTTATTATAACTCATACGACCTTGCCTTTGCAACGGTTTATTTAACGGTTCCCACATGTTTCACGAGAAACACTGCTCCTTTTCTCAAATTGTTTCATGTGAAACAGCAGTTAAGGCCGCAAAAAATGTTTCGCGTGAAACAGCAGCGCAATTTGTTTCACGTGAAACATCTGCAAAAGGAGATAACCTGCCCGTCGGAGATCCGGGCCTTTTGTGGAAGCGCGCCTATGCGCCCTCACTCGGCTTTTTACATTCCGCCGCGTACGCCTCCTTATACGAGCCCACTCTTATCACTATCTCCGCCGCGCCGCCGCGCTCGCTTTGCTTTATCGAAACGGGCAGGCCGCATTCCCGGAGCTGTTCGCAGGCGGTGGAAACGGTGTTCATAAAAACCTTGTAGTCCTTGAATATCCGTATCATGCGGGGGTGCAGGCGCTGGGTCTTCGGCTTCAGGCGGGATTCGACGTATCGCTCCGCATCCTTTACCGAAAGCCCCTTCGCGGCGATCACCGCCGCCGCTTCCTCGCGCTCCTCGTCATCCGGCAGACGCAGCAGAGTCCGTGCGTGCCTTTCCGAGAGCCCAACCGCGACGATGAGCCTCCGCGTCTGCGGTTCGAGCTTTAACAGCCTCATCTTGTTTGCGATGAAGCTTTGGCTCTTTCCGAGCCGTTCGGCAAGCTGCTCCTGTGTGAGGCCGAGCCTTTCCAGCAGCGCCGCATAGCATTCCGCCTCCTCAAAATAATGCAGATCCCTCCTCTGGAGGTTTTCGGTTATCGCCATTATGGCGGATTCTTCGCTGTTCGCGCCGGTATCGACGAGGCAGCGCACAGTCCTTTGACCAAGGCTCATTACTGCACGCAGGCGGCGCTCTCCCGCTATGAGTTCATAGCCCGCCGCCGTCCGCCGCACAAGCAGCGGCTGTATAAGGCCCACCTGCTTTATCGATTCGGCAAGCTCCGCGATCGAAGCCTCGTCAAAGCTCCTGCGCGGCTGATCGGGGTTCGGCGCGATCGCCTCAACGGGGAGCTCGCGAAGTATGAGCTCGCGTTCGTGCAGTTCGTTTCTTCTATAAAAAAGGGACATATCCTCCTCCTCGGGCGGGGCTCGCGGCCCCTATAATATGCCCTTTGACGCCGGAAGATATTTCCCTGCAAATGATCCATATGAAGTTCTTTTGCGACAAAGCTTTTACAGCGGCGTTTTCTGCGCTGTGCCCGCCTTGCGCGGGAATTTGGCGGGAGTCGGAGAGACCTTCCTTGCGAGAACGATGGTCCTTGCGCCCCATTCGGCTTCGAGATCGACGCATTCCGCGCGGCAGCCGAGCGTCCTCAGCGCCTTGCCGCAGACTTCAAGCTCCTCCCTTGCGGAAGCGCCCTTATACATGAGCGACGCGCCCCCGACCTTTACGAACGGCGTGGTGAGCTCAAGCAGCACGTTCATGGGAGCGACTGCGCGTGAGGTCGCCGCGTCGAAAGCCTCACGGAGCCCCGGCTGCCTTGCGGCGTCCTCGGCCCTCGCGTGGATGCAGACGGCCTCTATGCCGAGAGAGCGGGTCAGCTCCTCAAGGAATTTCACGCGCTTGCCAAGCGAATCGACAAGCACGAGCTCTATATCGGGGCGCACTATCTTGAGCGGCACTCCGGGAAAGCCCGCGCCCGTTCCCACGTCAATCACGCGCGCGCCTTGCGGCAGGAGCTTTGCCCCGAGCACACTGTCCGCAAAATGCTTGGCGGCGACCTCGGAGGGCTCTGTGATACGGGTAAGGTTTATGCGGGAGTTCCAATCTAACAGTTTATTGTAATACTCCGTAAATTTCCATATTTGCTCCGCGTCGAGCTCCGGCATGGCGCTCAAAAGCAGCTCCTCCGTCATGGGTGTGCGGCAGGAAGCCTCGGAATCGGGAACGCCGGCGGGCGTTCCGTTCCTTTCCTCTTTTACGTGTGGATTTTCCGTAATATCCGTCATTTGTTTTCCTCCGTTCGGGCCTTCAAATAAACCGTCAGCACCGCAATATCGGCGGGGCTCACGCCCGAAATTCGGGACGCTGCGCCCAGGTCGCGCGGGCGGATGGCGGAAAGCTTCTGCCGCGCCTCCGTGCGAAGATTGCCTATCGCCATGAAATCAACGTCCTCCGGGATCGGCGCTGCCTCCATTGCGCGAAGCTTTGCAAGCTCCGCCTCCTGGCGGCGTATGTACCCTCCGTAAAGCGCCTCGGCCTCGACCTCGCGTATGGCGTCCGCGCCTATCGCGGGCAGATCGAAAAGGGCCATCAGATCGGTATAGCCAATGCCGCTGCGCTTCAAAAGCGATTCGAGCTGAACGCCCGTCCTCACCTGGGTACTGCCCTTTTCGCGGAGCAGCGCATTGAGCGCTTCCGAGGGGGGCGCCCAGCCTTCGAGCGCCTGTTTTGCCAATGAAATGCTCTCTTTTTTGCGCATGAGCCTATCGTACCTCTCGGGGGCGATAAGCCCCGTGCGGCGCGCTTTTTCGGTAAGGCGCAGGTCCGCGTTATCCTGCCGAAGCATCATCCGGTATTCTGCGCGGCAGGTCATCATGCGGTAGGGCTCGTTGGTGCCCTTAAGGGTGAGATCGTCGCACAGCACGCCCAGATACGCCTCGCCGCGGCCTATCACAAGGGGTTCCTCGCCCTTCACGTAAAGCGCGGCGTTGATCCCGGCGTAAACGCCCTGCGCGGCAGCCTCCTCATAGCCGGAGGTGCCGTTTATCTGCCCCGCGAAGAACAGCCCGCGCACCCTGCGGCTTTGCAGCGCCGGATCGAGCTCCATGGGGTCTATGCAGTCGTACTCTATCGCGTACCCGTAGCGCATCACGCGGCAGTGCTCGAGCCCCTCTATCGTGCGGAGCATCTCATCCTGCACGTCCCGCGGGAGGCTCGTCGAAAGCCCCTGAACGTACATCTCGTCCGTTGAAAGCCCCTCGGGCTCTATGAAGAGCTGGTGGCGGTCCTTATCCGCAAATCTTATTATCTTATCCTCTATGGAGGGGCAGTAGCGCGTGCCCGTTGCGTGGATGGCGCCCGAAAACATGGGCGACCTGTTTATGTTTTCCCGTATGACGGCGTGCGCGCGGGCATTCGTGTAGGTGAGATAGCAGGGCTCCTGACTGCGCGAAATATCCCCGTTCATAAAGGAAAAATTGGGCGGGGGGACGTCGCCCGGCTGTATCGCCATGCGGTCAAGATCGAGGGAAGAACGCGAAACGCGCGGGGGCGTGCCCGTTTTGAACCGGCGCAGCTCAAACCCCAGCTCCTTCAGCGAAGACGAGAGCAGCGTGGCCGAGGCGAGCCCCGAAGGCCCCCTGTCGCGGTGAAATTCGCCCGTGTGGACGCGGCTGTTCAAATAAACGCCGGAGCAGACGACCGCCGCTCTTGCGCCGTAACACGCCCCGAGCGCCGTGCGGACGCCGCAGACGGAGCCGTTTTCGGTCAGTATTTCGGCGCACTCATCCTGCATGAGGTCAAGAAGCGCCTCGTTTTCGAGGGCGCGCTTCATGCGCTCATGATAGCGGCGCTTGTCTATCTGGGCGCGGAGCGACTGCACGGCGGGCCCCTTGCCCGTGTTCAGCATTCGCATCTGGATGAAGCAATCGTCGCCTGCAAGGCCCATTTCGCCGCCCAGGGCGTCCACCTCGCAGACGAGATGCCCCTTGGAGGTCCCTCCCAGCGAAGGATTGCACGCCATGAGCGCAACGGAATCGAGATCCATGCAGAGGACGAGCGTTTTCAGGCCCATGCGCGCGGAAGCAAGCCCCGCTTCCACGCCCGCGTGACCCGCGCCTATTACGGCAACATCATAGCTTTTATCGAATACCGTTCCCGGCATACAGTTTCCTCCGGCAGGGGAGAAACCCCTTATTTTCCTATACAGAAGCCCGCAAATATCGAATCGACAAGCTCCTCGCCCGCGTCCCTTCCGAGTATCGCGGCAAGGCGCTCCATCGCCTCCGTAAGCTCCTCGAAGGCGGCGTCGGGAAGCCCCGGCAGCGCCTCCTCCGCACGGCTCAGCGCACGCGCGGCGGCGCTCAGCTCGCTCACGTGGCGGGGATCGGTCACGGTGCTTTCGCTCTCTGTGGGAGCGACGGCAGAAGCGATCCTCTCGCGAAGCAGGTTCAGCCCTTCGCCCGTGAGCGCGCTCACGCAGACGGCGTCAAGCCCCAGAACGCGGCCCCCGCCATCGGGCCTGACGACTGTGGGCAAGTCGCATTTTGTAACAACGGCAAGGGTTTTTTTGCGGTTTTCCTCCACCGCGAGGCGGCGCACGCGCTCATCCTCGGCGTTTATCTCCCGCGAGCCGTCTATCACGAGCAACACCAGATCCGCGCCTTCCGTTTCGCCCACGGAGCGTTCTATCCCAAGGCGCTCTATCTCATCCTCCGTATCGCGGATGCCCGCGGTATCGACGAACACCACCGGCAGGCCCATAACGGAGGCGGATTCTTCCACCGTGTCCCGCGTGGTGCCGGGGATGGGGGTGACTATGGCGCGTTCGCGCAGAATGAGCGCGTTCATCAATGAGCTCTTTCCCACGTTCGGGCTGCCTATCATCGCTATCCTCGCGCCCGTCCTGAGTATGCGGGACTTCAAGCCGCCTTCCGCAAGCTTTTCGGCGTCGGCCCTTATTGCCCGTATCGAAGCGGCCTCTTCCGCTTCATCCCATTCGATCTCGCCCGTTTCATCCTCCATATAGGCGGCAAGACGGGCGGAAACGGCCTTCACCCTCTCATAAAGGGAAGCGATCACCGCGGAAAGCCGCCCCTCGAGCTGGCGTGCGGCCGCACGGCGGGACATTTCCGCGGAGGAGGATATCAGATCCATTACCGCTTCGGCTTGGGCAAGATCCATTTTTCCGTTGAGATACGCCCTTTTTGTGAATTCACCGGGCTCCGCGGGGGAGGCGGCGCCCCCCTCTTCCAACAGCTCGGCGACCCTCCTTGCGACGGCGTAGGAGCCGTGGAACGAAAGCTCCGCAACGTCCTCGCCCGTGTAGGAGCGGGGCGCCTTGAAATAAACAGCGCAGCAGGTATCGACTGTTTCGCCCGCGCCGTCAACTATGCGGCCGAAGCTCACGCGCCTGTCCTCAAGGGAGCCCTTGAATATGCTCCCCGCGGCTTCGAGAGCGCGGCTCCCGCTTATTCGCAAAACTGTAATTGCACCGCCCACGGGGGTGGACAGTGCAAATACGGTCGGTCTATCGATTATCATTTTATTCCTCGGCGGGCTCGTTGTTTTCGTTCCTGCCGCCCGCGGCGATCTCGCTGTACATTTCCTTGGATATTACGCCCTTCTTTGCGGCCTCGACGAGCCTTTCGTACTCCTCGCGGCTGATCACGCCGTCATCCGCACCCTCATCGGCGGGACGGCGGGGCGCCCTGCGCTCACGGTCCATGGGGCGGCGCTCACGGTCGTTCCTGCGGGGCTTGCCGCCCTTGCGGAATTCCACCTTGCCGCGGAGCTTTCGGGGCGTGATGACCACGCGGCGATTGGGCTCCTCGCCTTCGGAATGGGTGGTGACGTCGGGATTGTTCTGCAGAGTGGAGTGGAGCACGCGCCTCTCGTAGGGGTTCATGGGCTCCAGCGCGCGGGGACGGCCGGTGGCACGGACCTGCGCCGCGACCTTCTTCGCGAGCTTCTTCAGAGTCTCCTCGCGCTTTTCACGGTATTCCTCGGTATTGAGGGTGATGCGCTTATAGCCCTCCGTCTTGCGGTTGCGGTTGACGGCAAGGCCGGTCAGATACTGCATGGCGTCAAGGGTCTCGCCCCTGTGGCCTATGAGCATACCCATCATTTCGGAATCGATGCGGAGCCTGAGGCAATCGTCATCCTGCGCGGCAAGCACGCGGCCGGCAGCGCCCATGTGCTCTATCAAGCCCTGAACGAACTGAGCCGCGGGCTCGTTTTCGGCAGCCTCGAGGGTATAGACGAGCTCCTTCGCGGGCTCGGCGGGCGCCTCCGCGGGAACGAAGGGCTCGGCGGCCTGCTCGGCAGGCTCTTCGGGAGCGGGAAGGGGCTTCTCGGCCTTTTCGGGCTTCTTCTCCTCCTGCTTCTTTTCGGGCTTCTTCTCCTGCTTTTCGGGCCTGTTCTCGGGCTTCTTTTCCTGCTTTTCGGGCTTCTTTTCCTGCTTTTCGGCGGGCTTTTCGGGCTTCTTCGCTTCCTGCTTCTTCGCTTCGGCCTTCTTTTCGGGCCTTTCTTCGCAGCGGTCGGGCCTCTCGCGGCGGTCGGGCCTCTCGCGGCGGTCGTTCCTTTCACGGCGGTCGCGGCGCTCGTCCTTCAAATAATCGGGCATCTCAAAATCGTCCGCGGGGCGCTGGGTGAGCATAACTATGGCGGGCTTTGCGCCTATGCCCAGTATGCCCTTCGTTTCGTGCTGGATTATCTCAATGGTCACCTCGTCGATGGAAATGCCCATCTCGCGGATACCCTTGAATATCGCTTCATCGACCGACTTTCCCGTTGCGCGGAAAGTCTTGAGTTCGTTTTCCATTATGCAACCTCTTTCTTGGCTTTCTTATCAAATATTGCGTTGATCACGAGGGTGGATATGAGCTGGAACGCACCGGAGATCGTCCAATAGAACGCGAACGCGGTGGTGGAGCTCATACAGATGAGGATACTGATGACGGGCATTATGTACATCATGGTATTCATCGACTTCGCCTGCTGGGACTGGCCCTCCTTCTTCTGACGCTTCATGGTCACAAGCGTGGAAAGAAGCTGCATGGCCGCCGCGAGGAAGGGCAGTATCATAAGGCCGTTCGCGGGGGTCTTGCCGTCCTTCGAGAGCGCGTTGGGATAGCGCTCCATTATGGCGGCATAGATATCGGAGCCGGTGGCGGTGGATTTGGAGCCGCTCATTTCGCCATTTTCATCGGAGGTCTGAACGCTCGTATCAACGCCTATCATCTTTTTTGCGATCTCCGGGGAGATCTCATCGGGCAGGAGCAGCATGCCGGATCTGTCGGTCGCGCACATGGTGCAGCTGTTGCAACCGGAGGTGTTGCCCGCGTTGCCCCACTCGCCCGCCGCAAGGCCGGATTCGCTGAGGGTCTGCCATATCTTCTGACCGGAAACGAATTCGCCCGCCGCGTTGGTATAGCCCTTCTGCAAAAGAGGCATGTTGGCGAGGGTCACGGAGCTTAAAAGCGACATATTGCGCGGCTTGGTTATGACCGTGCCGTCAAAGCGGAGGATAAACGCCTCCGCGTCGATAAAGCAGTCGGGCTGCCAGATATTGTGTACCCACAGGAACTTGAAGTTCTTGAAGGTATCCATCGCCATATCCTCCGCCGCGGCGCGCTCCGCGGTGCCCTCTTCATAGTTCTGGGATACGACGGTCTCATACATCAAGGTGATAGTCTCCTCATTGCCCCAGCAGCGGAACGCGGCAAAGAAGCAGAAGAAGAGGGGAAGGGTCAGGAGCATCGGCAGACAGCTCGTGAGAGTGTTCACGCCGTTCTCCTTCATGAGCTTGGACTGCTCAAGACGGAGCTTCTGCGGATCGTTCTGATAACGCTTCTGAAGCTCGTCGATCTTGGGCTGGATCTTTGCCATTTTGATCTGTGTCCTGCGGTTGGAAATATCGGGAAGGATCTGTATAAGACGCAGGAGCACGGTGGAGATGATGATAGTCCACAGATAGCTGTTATGCGTGAGCCCGTAAAGGAACTGCATCATCGCATAGAACCAGCGCGTGAGAAAAAAAGTCATCGGTCAAGTCCTTTCGTTCGTTTGGGTCTCGGGAGAGGGGGCGCGGCGCTTGAGGAACCTTTCCGGAACGGGATCGTACCCGCCCTTTGAAAAGGGATTACAGCGCAAAAGGCGCCAAAGGGCAAGCAAGCTTCCCTTAAAGGCGCCGTGTTTTTCCAAGGCTTGGATGGCATATTCGGAGCATGACGGGTCATACCTGCAGCATGGAGCTCTGTCAGGCCTTAACTGTCTGTAACAGCGGATGAGATATATTAGAAAGCGTTTTATTGCGTTTCCGACCATTTCTCTCGCCCGCGAAAAACCCGCGGACGGCGGAGCCAAGCTCCCGATACAGTCTGATATCTGCCCGTAACGATGGAACGGCAGCTCCCGCCCCGAAAAGGGGCCGGGCGAAAAAGGAGCCCGCTCCCGACGCCCGCCCGCATGAGCCCATGCGGACGCTTTGCCTTTCAGCCGATCAAGCCCGCCTTATCGAGGAGGCGGCGCACATTGTTTTCCATATCCCGATAGGTCACTTCCGCAATTGGGGAACGCGCTACAAATATGAGGCGGCAGCCGGGAACCATCTCCGGCAAGAGAGGAGTTACAGCCTCTCTCAATCTGCGTTTCACCTTGTTGCGGACGACTGCGCCGCCTATCCTTTTGCCCACGGCAAAGCCGATCTTAACGCCTTCCGCGGGCCCCTTCAGATAGATCAAAACCATTGTGCGGCAGGCGACGCTCTTGCCCGCCTTATACACACGTCGGAACTCCTTGTTCCGTTTTAAGGAATAGCAGCGCTTCATTTCAGTCCTCGGGGGGCGGCCCCCCATCGATACCGCGCGGCGGATCGGCCGCGCTTTTCCCGCAAAAGTACATGAACCACGGCTTAAATTATAAGAAGCAGCCGTGGTTCACCTGTTGATATGCACTTTAAGCGGAAAGCTTCTTCCTGCCCTTTGCGCGCCTGCGGGCAAGGACGTTCCTGCCGTTGGCGGTGGACATACGCTGACGGAAACCGTGAACCTTCTTCCTCTGCCTGACTTTGGGCTGGTATGTCATCTTCATGGATGTACACCTCTTTCCTTTTTCTTATTGGTTCAAGGGGGAGACGGCCCGCTCCGGCCGACTTGACCCCACATTGTCACAGATACCTATTATATCGGAGAAACCCCTTATTTGTCAAGCAAAAATTTCGGCTTTTTTGCTTGAAATGCGGTATATTTTGGGTTATTTCGCCGTTTTGAACCGCAGGCTTATCTCCGTTCCCTCGCCGACCTTGCTCTCGACGGCGATCTCCGCGCCGTACTTTTCGGCTATGTGTTTCACTATCGCAAGGCCGAGCCCCGTCCCGCCGGACTGTTTGGAGCGGGATTTATCGACGCGGTAGAACCGCTCGAATATGTGGGGGATGTGCTCCTCCGGGATGCCTATGCCCGTATCCCGGACGGATACCAGCCCCTCCTTTACCTTCACGAACACCGTTCCGCCTTCGCGGTTGTAGCGGATCGCGTTATCGACGAGGTTATAGACGAGCTCCGAAAGCAGGCCGGGCGAGCCCTCTATCACAAAGCTTTCAAGCTCCTGCTCTATCGTGACGCCGTGTTCTTCCGCAGAACGCGCAAGCACGTCGCAGCATTCCTCCGCCGTCTCCGCCATATCGACGGGCTCCTTTTCGTTTTCCGCGCCCTCGTCAAGGCTCGAAAGCCTTATGATGTCGCTTATAAGCGAGAGCAGGCGCTTCGATTCCTTCCTTATTCGCCCCGCAAAATCGGGAATATCCTTTTCCGGCGCCATGCCCGCCTCTATCATCTCCGCGTAGCCGGAGATAGAGGTCAGCGGCGTTTTCAGCTCATGGCTCACGTTCGAGGCGAACTCGCGGCGGAGCTTCTGCATGGTGAGCTGCTCGCCCATATCCAGCAGGAGGAGCATGGTGCCGACTATCTGCCCGTTGAAAATGACGGGATCGACCAGCACGCGCAGCGTTGTGCCGCCGCTCGTGTATTCGGTCAGGCTGCTCTCGCCCTTTTCGGCAAGCTCGATCGCCCGAAGCAGCTCCGCGTCCTTTATCGCGTCCGTCTTATACATGCCTATCGCCTCTGCGGGCAGGCCGAGATAGCCCCTCGCATCATCGCTCACCTTATAGACGCGCGAATTGCCGTCCAGCACGAGCACGCCGCCCGTCACCGAATCGATCATGGCGGCGTAATCTGCGCCGTGATAATCCTTTTCGGCATTCATCAGCGCGGAAATGAAAGCATAAATGCCGCCCGCGCCTATGAGGATCGCCGCGCCTATCACAATGAAGGGGATGTACTTGGGCAGCGGCGCAGTCACCGCGATCACGGAGACGGCGGCGACCAGCGCGCAGACTATTATGAACACTATTATCGCCAGCGAGCGGAACCGTTTGGACATTCTTCCTCCTCAATCGAGACGGTAGCCGACGTTCCTGACCGTCACTATCTTCCTGCCGCTTTCGCCGAGCTTGCGGCGCAGCGTCTTTATGTGCATATCCACGGTGCGCGTTTCACCCGCAAAATCATAGCCCCAAACGGTGTTTATGAGCTTTTCGCGGCTCTGCACTATGCCCTTGCTTTCCATAAGCGCGCAGAGCAGCTCGTATTCCTTGAAGGTGAGCTCCGTGA
>JAEEGK010026143.1_pt1 | contig 11909 bp, 9 predicted proteins | sample 8958771 | NCBI WGS metagenome assembly JAEEGK01 (sample SAMN16246547, study PRJNA631951) | gut metagenome | biome: gut microbiome; feature: rumen; material: SC-attached | host: Bos | place: Iran: Karaj | collected 2018-10 | reverse complement strand
ATGCTTCTGTTTATTTCTCACCGCCTTTCTTCAGTTCAAAATGCAGACCATGTATTCCTTCTGGAAAATGGTCAGGTTCTTGAGGAAGGAACTCACCGCGAGCTTATGGAAAAGCACGGTCTTTACGCAGATATGTATCAGAAGCAAGCAGAAAACTATCTTGCCGATAAAACTAAACAAACGGAGGGTATTTGGGCATGAGTAAGAAATTAAGACCTCATATATACGGACCAGAGTTTAAAGAATCAGAAACCGTTCAGAAAAATAAGCCTCGCAGCTCTGTATGGAAAAATCAGATTTTCCTCTGGAAGCTCTGCTTTAAGACCTGTCCTGGTTTTATGATTTATCACCTTTATGATGCCTTCCGCTATCAGGGAATGATCTTCCTTGAGCACGTTCTTGGAATCCGTTATGTTCTGCGCTGTGCAGAATTCCATGAGCCGTTTACAAAGGCACTTTTGTACATTGGAATCATTCTTCTCATCAACATGATTCAGATTATTCCCGACGGCTTTTACTGCTACAGCTGGAAGTTTAAATGCAGACCGCGCCTCTACCGCGCCCTGAAAGAACAGATGTTCAAGAAGGCTTCTGAGATTGATCTTTACTGTTATGATGATCCGGCCTATTACAACGACTTTGTTCTAAGCGTTTCGGAATCAGAAAATGCAATAGACCGCTTCCTTGATCTTTTGAATATGACGGTTCAGGCTCTTACAACACTGTTTACAACAGGAATCTTCTTCCTTGTACTTGACCCTATTGGTGTAGTTTTTGTTTTTGCCTCATTTATTCTGCGCTTCTTTGTTTCAAAGAGTTTGAATAAGGTAAACTACGAAAACCGTGTTGCCGTAAATCCTCATATTCGTAAACGCGATTATGTAAGCCGTGTTTTCTATCTTAAGGATTTTGCAAAAGAACTCCGTCTTCATCCTAATGCAGGAAAACAGCTCGAACAGGAATTTGCCGAAGCAGATGATGAAATTATCAAAGAGCACAAAAAGGTTGCCGGCAAACGAATCTGGTTCCAGTTCTTAAAGGATTATGGAGTTGGAGACTTTTTGATTGATGGTCTCTACATTACCTACCTTGTTTATAAGGCAGCTGTTCTTCATACTGTAAATTACAGTGATGCTGTAATCCTTTTCAACCGCACCGGAAGTTTGCGTGGTAGTATGGGAAAATTTGCGGATCTCGGACCAAAAGCACATGAAAACAGCATGTTCATAGACAAGATCCGTTCATTCCTGGCTTACGAACCTCGCCTTAAGGATGATGTTGGTGACGCTGTTCCGGAAGGAGCCGGAGAACTTTCTTTGAGCCATGTTACCTTCAAGTATTCTGAAACAGGCCGTACTGTTCTTGATGATATTTCCCTCACCGTAAAACCAGGCGAGCATATTGCCATCGTAGGTTATAACGGAGCTGGAAAAACAACACTCATCAAACTGCTGATGCGTCTTTATGATCCGACAAGCGGTACAATCACTTATCACGACAAAAATGTCGCAACTCTTTGTCCGCGCGAATATCACAAACGAATTGGTGTTGTTTTCCAGGATTATCAGATGTTCGGTGCAAACCTTGCAGAAAACGTTGTTATGGATAATATGACAAAAGAAGAGATTGAAGAAAAATCTCCTGTTATTACTCAAGCCTTAACATCTGCAGGTTTTGAACACAAACTCAATCATCTGCCAGACCGTCTCTTTACTCAGGTAACAACAGAATTTGATAAAAAGGGTGTTGATTTTTCTGGTGGTGAAAGTCAGAAGGTGGCTATTTCCCGCGCCTTCTACAAGAACGCCGACATCTTAATTATGGACGAGCCATCCAGTGCCCTCGACCCTATCGCCGAGTACGAACTGAATAAGGCAATGGAAACCGCGGCAAAAGGAAAAACCGTGTTCTATATTTCGCATCGTCTTTCTACAACCCGCGACGCAGACCGCATCATCATGCTTGAACGCGGCCGCATTATAGAAGAGGGCACACACACAGAGCTCCTTTCTAAAAACGGCAAATACGCCGAAATGTGGAATGCACAGGCAGGAAAGTATAATTAATCACTATCCCCCTGAACTTGTTTCAGGGTCAATGTGAAAAGCGCTCCATGAGGCTCTGCGGTTCCAGCCGAAATACCGGCCCCCAGAGCTTCTGCGAGCGTTTTCGCAATTGCAAGCCCTAAACCAGAACCACCGGCACTTCTTGTATGAGCCTCATCGGCACGATAAAAGCGCTCAAAAACATGAGGAAGTGCTTCTTCTGAAATTCCAGGACCATCATCACTTTCCGTGATGATAATCTGTCCGTCTGCGGTCCTTTCAAAGCCGAGGCGGACATTACATTTATCCCCTGCAAATTTCATACTGTTCGAAACAAATACCGTAAGAATCTGATGCAGCATTTCCGGATCTGTTTCCAGAAGCACATCCCCTTCCGAATCAGAAAGTATCTCAAAACTTGCCTCAGGATATACAGAAGCAAATTCTTCTTTTACACGCTGTAACAATTCACAAATATCAACTTCACAAAGCTGCGGCTTAATCCGTCTGCTTTCAATCCGCGAAATCTGCAGCAGATTTTCAATAATTATATGCATTGATTTTGCTTCATCTTTGATTGCATTCAAAGATTTTTCCAGCTGTTCAGGATTTTCTTTTCCCCAGCGAAGCAGAAGATTTGCCTGCCCGGAAATAACAGTAAGCGGAGTATTAAGTTCGTGGGAAACATCACTTGAAAACTGACGCTCTCTGGCAAAATCCTTTTGAAGCTGCTCTATAAGGCGGTTAAAGGTTTTTGTAAGCTCATCAATTTCATCATCATAGCCGCTGAGAGGTAAACGTGAATCAAGATTTGAAGAGGTAATTTTTTGAGCTGCAGCAGTAACTTCAATAACAGGCTTTAAGGTTTGTCGAGAAATAAGCACCGAAAGAAAGAAAGATATAATCAATATCGGAAGGAAAATAATCAAAAAGACCTTTGGAATCTGCCGCATAATCTGTACGGCAAAATCATTATCTAAATCAATGGCAGTAACAATTGTAAAAGTCCTGGTATACTGCATTCCGAAGAAAAAGAAATAATTCTGAAAAACCTTTTCAAAAGACTGCGAATAATAACGGATATTAAGGTCGCCATCAGAAAAATAATTGGGTATAAAATATTTTTTTACAGTTCCATCCGTGGGTGGCAAGGGCGGTAAAAAAGGATCGTTTGTAGAATAAACTTCTTTAGTTTTAGTATCGTAAATCAGGAAGGAAAGGCCGTAGGGAGGATAGTATTCTTTTCCATTTTCAAGGCTGGAATAAATATCATCAACATTACTGCGTAAGATTTCTGACTGACTGTGCCTTACCGAAAGCCCGAGAGATAAAAGAAAAACTCCGGTTACCACTATAACAGACAGGGCAACAACTATCATAAACTTTAGAGAAAGTCTGAATGAAAGCTTTTTTATTTTATGCCTGAAGAACATAACCTACACCACGAACAGTTTTTATAAACTCCTGTTTTGAAATTGCCGCAAACTTTGACCGCAGATAACCAACATAAACATCTATTGTATTTTCATCTATATAATAATTCTTCCCCCAAATTGCATCTATTAAATCTGAGCGGGAAAGAACTTTGCCAGTGTTTTCCATAAAATGCTTAATCATAAAAAACTCTGTTTTAGAAAGATTCAATTCATTTCCGCAAACCTTAAGCCCCATACTCTGAGGGCTAAGCTCCAGTTCTCCGCACTTTAGTACAAGCTGCTCAGTTGACCCGCCGGCAGTATTTTTATAATACCCTACCCTTCGCAGCAAGGCATTTATTCTTGCAAGCAGCTCTTCAATTTCAAAAGGCTTGCAGATATAGTCATCGGCTCCTTCATTTAAACCGTTAATTCTATCTACAGATTCCCCGCGAGCAGTTTCTATAATTACCGGCACAGCTGCATTCTTACCGTTACTTTTTCTAAGTCGTCGCAAAACCTCCAGCCCGTTCATTTCCGGCAGCATAACATCAAGAAGAATTAAATCCGGATTTTCAGACTCTGCCATTGCAAGTCCTTTACGACCAGTTTCTGCAATAACAACTTCAAAGCCTTCGTGCTTAAGCTCCAGGCTTATAAACTCAGAAATACCTGTATCATCTTCTACAACAAGAATCTTTGCCATTTTAAAACCTCAATCTTTCTTAGCTTTGCTCTGCTTAAAATTATCAACAGTAATATGCTCGCGAACCTTTCCGTCCATAGAAGCAACGTGATTCAGCTCAATTTTATAAATGTCACTTGGTATTATTTTAATAGTCATTACATCTGAGTTTTTATTAAACAAAACCTGACTTTCCGGCGGCAGATTTTCATCATTTATTAAAACATCCTCAGATGTTATGCTTCGTGGATTTATGCTCTGATTAAAATGAAGACGGATAACTACTTCGTTTTCATTTTCGCTGTTGCGTTCACTATGAAAAAAGAAAAAGGATGATGATGACGAAGTTGAAACATAAGCGCTAACTACTTCTATAGAGTCGCTGATTACAATCTTTCTTGTACCACGGAAATTATAAAAATCTCTATTGTCGTGCGGACCAGGTCCGTCAGGTTTTTCAAAAGGTTTATCTCGTGGTTTTTCGGGAGGAAGCTCCGGTGGATTAGTCTGAGACTTCTCTGGCGGATTTCCAGGTGGATTATTCTCAGGGTCCCCGCGGTTTTGAGTAAAAGCAGGAGTGATAAAGAGTATAATAGAAAAAATACTAACAAACCATTTTTTTGAACTCATACCGTTATTATATCAATAAGATTATTGAAGTAAACAGTTTTTTTGCTAAGAGTTTTCTTATTTTCTATTTATTGTTTTCTAAGGATTCCGGAGGGCATGTGCTGTACAATGCAATGTAGATTGTCGGTCGTGCTTGACATGTCATTCTCGTGCTAGACACGGGAAGCTTTATTAAAGGAGTTTTTATGGTTAAACAAAAATTACTTTTTTCGGGGATTGTTTCAACGGTAATAATTACAATCTGTTTTGCTGCTACAATTATTTTTTCAAGTTGTAGTAATTCATTAAACAATAATTTTGGTGGACAGGGAACAACAAAAGAAGCAAGTACATATACGCCAAATGAATCCACCAGAGATCTTCTTGCAGTGGATGATGTTTCTGCGGTGACATTTACAGATACCGTTTATATAAAACTTGATGATGAAGCAGCTTTTTCTGCTGATGGGACCACTTACACGACAATAACCGCTGCAACAAAGAAAAGCCCACAAACTATAATTGACGGAGTGATTGTGTATAAAGCTGATGGTGTAATCACTTTGAACACAGAAGATTACACAGGCACACTTAAGGTGTCACTTTCCGGCACTGCAAGTAATACTTCTTTTGCGATGAAGACTTCCGCTGGCAATATTGGGTTAGTCTTAAATAACATAAACATCACAAGTGGTAACTATCCTCCAGTAGAAATCAAAGGAGACATTGAAAAAGTTTACCTTGTGGTAGAAGGTACTAACTTACTTACAGATGGACGAAAATACGGTACAAATTACAGCGAAAGTGGTTCAGACACAAAGGGTTCTCTTTATACAAAAGGGTCATTCATCATCAGTGGAAACGGAACACTTACTGTAGAAGAAGAGTACAAACACGCAATCTACGCAAAGGATTATATCAGGGTAGAAAGCGGAACAATCAGCATAAACTCAACCGGCCGTAACGGAATCCAAAGTGTAAACGGTTTTGTTATGGAAAATGGCAAAATCACTATAAATGGAACTGGCGAAAATACAAACAACGAAAGCCGTGGCATTATAGTAGAAGGAAGCGAAGACAGACCTGGCGAAGGCTTTATAGAGATTCACGGCGGCGAAATAAATGTAAATACTATTAGTAAGGGAATCTCGGCTAAGTGGGATATTGATGATGATGCAGAAACAACAGACACAACTGACGACCCTTATCCTTATGTAAAAATCACCGGTGGAAAAATCTATGTAAAAACAACAGGAACTCCACAGGATGAATCACGTATAACTTACACCTTTACAGATGCAGACGGAGAAAGCGTAACAGAAACAACAAAGCTCAGCCCGGAAGGAATTGAAGGAAAACAGGCAATATTTATTACAGGTGGTGAAATATCAATCAACTCTACCGACGATTGTTTAAACTCCAGCCGGGACGGAAGCGCACTTGTAGAAATCAGCGGTGGAAAAATATATGCTTACTCAAGCAGCAACGATGCAATAGATTCAAACGGACAGCTGGTAATTTCTGGCGGAACAATCGTAGCACTTACAGCCACCACTCCGGAATGTGCCTTTGACTGCGACAATTATACCTTCAAAATTACCGGCGGAACTTTTGTTGGAATTGGCACAAGCAACTACTCTGCCCCAACAACATCAGCCTGTAGCCAAAGCACCTTTGTACTGAGCGGAAATTATTTTGGAAATGGTGGCACAACTTTCGCAGTGACAGAAGCTGGCACCGGAACAGGAAACACAGGTACAGACACAAACACTAGCTCTGGCGAAAAAGCCGTATTCGCCTTCACAATTCCAGCAGAAATATTTGGAACTTCAGCACGTTCCGATTATGTAATGATTTTATCGTCACCAGAAATACAGGCAGGAAAAAGCTACGACATTAAGACAAATGTTTCTGTAAACGGTGGAGAAAGCTTTAAGGGACTTTACACCCAGCTACCAACAGTAAGTGGTGGTACAACAAGTATCAGCGGAGCTTCAACCTCCACAACAAATTACGTTTACACAAAATCATCCGTTACAAACGGCGGCCCGCAGGAAGGCGAGCACATAAACAATGGTCCCAAGCCAACAAGGCACTAAGACATACAACCAATAAACCCAAATGTGCAGTTTTGCTTTTGCAAAACTGCATGCGGTGACTGGACAAATGTATCATAACCATAAAGCAGCAGACACCGCAATCCTCCTTACTTTTTCTCTGCGGTGGATTCACTCTTTCCCGTACAATAAAGTCCACCGCAGAGTTTTTTTATTGTTCCCACCTCGTATACTTCTCGCACTCCAGTATCTTCCTTGCATTCTGCACTCTTTCTACCGTTGGGCTTTCCAAATCCTTGAGCTCGTAGTCAATGCCTAAATCCTTGTACTTCATTGCGCCAAGGCCGTGGTAAGGCAGAATCTCTACACGGTAAACATTGTGGAGCGTACGAATAAAATCACGGGTCTGTGTAAGATACTCGTCGTTATCAGTAATGCCTGGAACAAGCACGTGACGAATCCAGATTGGTTTATTAATTTCATCAAGGTAAGCAAACATTTCGCGGATATTTTTTCCTGTGTGACCGGTAAGCTTGATGTGCTCTTCTTCGTTTATGTGCTTAATGTCCATAAGGAGGATGTCGGTTACTTCCATAAGCTTCTGGAACTTGGCAAACCATTCGCGTTCGGCTGGAGTTGAATCAGGCTTGTCTCCGCGCACAAAAGGACCGCCGGAAGTATCTATACAGGTGTTGATTCCGCGCTTTTTACATTCAACAAAAAGCTCAAGCAAAAAGTCCAGCTGGCTCAACGGTTCACCGCCACTAACTGTGATTCCGCCCTTTGTTCCCCAGTAAGCACGGCAGCTTTCGGCTTCGGTAAGCAGCTCGTCTACGGTGTAAAGCTTTCCGTCCGTCATCTTCCAGGTATCGGGATTATGGCAGTATTTGCAGCGCAAGGGACAACCGCTGAAAAAAATGATAAAACGGCTTCCCGGTCCGTCCGCACAACCAAAGCTTTCTAACTGATGAATGTAACCTTTCATATTTCCTCCAAAACTATTCTGTCGTCTTAAATTCTATCGTCTTTTTTTGCCGGCCTGAATAAAATCCAAATGACTTTCTTCTTTTCTTGAAAGCCGTTTTTGTCCAAGCTCTATTCCTGAATCATCATTATAGTGATTTTTATACTTCTGACTCTTATTGTCAACCTGATGTTTTTTTCCTTCAAAGCCTTTGACCCAGACAGGCACCTCGGGATTCAAATCTCCCCTTTTTACATATTCAAGCCATTCGTCCGGTTCTGCAACCTCAAACTTCATTTTTTCATTTGTAAAAGGATGAACAAACTCCAGCGTTCTTGCGTGCAGACAAAGGCGGCCAAAAGGATTGGTACTTGCCCTATGCTCTTCATCCCCCGCAAGCGGATAACCATGTGCCGCCAAGTGCGCCCTGATTTGATTTTTTTTGCCCGTATCGAGTGACAATTCAAAAAGACAGTGAGTAGGACCTTCTGCAATTTTTTTATAATGAGTTCGGGCTGCGACAGTTTTAATTTCGTGCCCTTTTTTATCTTTTGCACCGGTCTTTGGAACATAACCAACATTGTGGGCATTCTGTGCAAGCTTATCGGTAATCCAGCCTTGGTCAGCAAGCGGCTCCAGTTCCGGGGTTTGTTTTTTAGGTATTCTGTTTTTCAGGGCTGATGTATTTTCTCCAATGGCATGATACAAGCGTTCTGTTACCATTGTGTGCCAGCTGTCCATTATGATTTTTTGCGCCTGCTCGGTAAGGGCAAACATCATCACCCCACTCGTATCCCTGTCCAGGCGATGCACTACATAAACTCCATGCCTACCGCCAAGCTTTCCACGTTTTCGTAAAATGTCTTCCAAAAGAGCCTGAGCAGTTCTAACCTTACTTCCCGGATAAGGCACACTTAAAAGACCGCTTGCCTTGTTAATTACTACAAGCCATTCATCCTCATATAAGATTTCAATTTTTTCGCGACCATAATCTTTTTTATGCTCCCGCTTGTACTGAGTAGAAGGCTTTACGTAATGATTTGAAGTTTTATTATCCATCAATTGTTTTCCATATAATAAGGCTTTTGTATTATAGCATAAAGCTTAAAGCTCCAAAAGATTTCTAACATTATCTACTATATAATCTGCACCTGCCGCTTCAAGCTCCTGCCTGCTGCCATAACCATACAAAACGCCGCAGGACTTAATTCCGTTCTTTTTTGCCCCAATGATGTCGTGTTCGCGGTCGCCAATCATAAGAACCTTGGATTTGTCAAAGCCTGTTTTATCCGCTTCCCTACACTTCTCCAAAGCATACTCAATCACTTCTTCTTTTTTACTGCGGGTTTCGTCCATGTTACTGCCACAGATAAAATCAAAATATTTTGCCAGCCCAAAATGCTCCAGAATCTTTACAGAATATTCTTCCGGTTTTGAAGTTGCCACAAGAAGATGTTTTCCCTTTGACTGCTGCTGGGCAAGGACCTCTTCAATTCCGTCATAAACTTTATTTTCAAAAATACCCTTCTGTGCAAAATATTCACGGTACTTTTTTACACCTTCCATACATCTTTCTTCATCAAAGCCAAACTCTTTCTGAAAGGTAGTAACAAGCGGTGGCCCTATAAAAGTACAAAGCTTTTCGTAAGATGGCACTTCCAGACCAAAATATTTAATTGCATGAATAAAGGAGTTTGTAATTCCTTGGGCCGGGTCAGTAAGCGTTCCATCTAAATCGAAAAAATAGTAATCGAACATAGGCACAGTTTACTGGTTTTAACCTCTATTTTCTATATGAATAGACAAAAAAAGCCTATATCGGTAAAATATCCTATGTGTCATCTATAAAAAACTAATTTTAGGAGCATTATATGCGATTAATTATCAGACCAGATTACGATGCTGTTTCTAAATGGGCAGCAAACCACATTGCAGCAAAAATTAACGCTGCAAATCCAACTAAAGACAAACCATTTGTTATTGGACTTCCTACAGGCTCTACACCGCTTGGAACTTATAAGGAGCTTATCAATCTTTACAAAGCCGGAAAGGTTTCTTTTGAAAACGTAGTTACCTTTAATATGGATGAATACGTTGGCATTTCTGAAGATCATCCGGAAAGCTATCACCGCTTTATGTGGGACAATTTCTTTAGCCACATCAATATCAAAAAAGAAAACGTACACATTCTTAACGGAAATGCAAAGGACCTTGCAAAAGAATGTGAAGAATACGAAAAAGCTATTAAGGCTGCCGGCGGAATCCGCCTGTTTATGGGTGGTGTTGGTGTTGATGGTCACATTGCTTTTAACGAGCCAGGTTCTTCTCTTTCAAGCCGCACCCGCGAAATGGCACTTACACAGGATACAATTATTGTAAACAGTCGCTTCTTTGACCACGATGTAAACAAAGTTCCAAAAACAGCTCTTACTGTTGGTGTTGGAACAGTTTGTGATTCTGACGAAGTTATGATTTTGATTACAGGACATAACAAAGCTGTTGCTCTCAAGCACGCTGTAGAAGAAGGAATCAGCCAGATGTGGACTGTAAGCGCCCTTCAGATGCATCCTAATGCAGTTATTGTTTGCGATGATGATGCAACTGACGAGCTTAAAGTTGGAACAGTTAAATACTTCAAGGATATTGAAAAGAATAATTATAACAACGAAGTGTAACGTCATTGCGAGCGCAGCGAAACAATCCACGAATGCAAAGGCATACCAGTACGTGGATTGCCACGTCGCTACGCTCCTCGCAATGACGATTTTTTAATTTGTATCTTTAAAAAGTTTTCCGTTATTTTCTAGAATTGTATATTCGTAATTAATCTCATTATATGTAAACTTAAGCGTTACACTAACAAAGATTATTGGCTGTCCTTTCAAATAGTCTTTCTCCTTACTCAAATCCAAAACAGATTTATATAAAGGAAGATTGCTTGGCCATCTGCTATCACCCTCCCAGACAGCATGATAGATTCCTGCATCAATATGAGGTTTTACACCTTCTAAGTTTGGACGTCCAAATGTCAAATCCTTGAAGACAATTGAATATGTTGGGCTATGATAATAATAATCATCATCAGAATGACTTACCCAATAGTTGCCCTTTCCACCAAGAGCAGTAACTTTTACTTTCATATCTCTAAAATCTGAATAATGCCAATTTTCAGATTCGGATTGAACTGTGAGCCATACATCATATTCCTGCCCCTTTTGTACAAACGGATAAAGAAATGTATTAGAACCAGCATCTGTGGCAATGCGGACATTTTCTATATCTAAGGATCTGTCGCGTACGTGAATTGCAACATGATCCCAAACTGGATCGTGAGATTTTGTTATATAAAGTCCATCATATCTTGGTGTAACAGTAACAGTACAATCAGAAGATGTTCCTTTATATTCATTGTAAGGAGGATTTTCTTTTGATTCTGTAATAGAAACAGTTTCTCCTGTACCGTCAGAAGGATTACCTGTTTCTTTCTGAGGCTCTTCTTTCGGTTCCTCTGAATCTGGATACTTTATAGAAGAATTATTTGTATCAACAAAGTAATTATCATAATTTTCGATTATAGTGAATTCGTAATTAACATCGTTATAAGTAAACTTCTGGTTTATATCTACAAAGATTCTTTGTTTTCCTTTTAAGAAATAATCATACGAACTTAAATCCATGATAGAACCTGAAAACGACTCTTTTATCGTGAGTCCCTTAGGATATTCACGGTTATCACTCCAACTTCCATCATCACAGATTGTTCCTTCTATTTTTTCGTTTTCATACGCAACATCAGGCTTTGTAACTTTATAATCACTGAATACAATTGAATAATCAGGACTATAATATGAATAACCGGAATTTGTAATTCTATAATTTCCTAAACCACCTTTTGCTTGAACAAGAATACTTACACCTTCATCTCGCGCATCCTTATATTCCCAGTCGTAGGCTTCTGACTGCAAAGTGAGCCCTACCGAATAAAGATGATTTTTCTGAACAAACGGATACAAGAAACTATTTGTTTTTTCATCTGTTACAATCCTGGCATTCTCTTTAGAATCTGTTTTATCGTAAACTCTTATTGCAACATGGTCCCACGCGACGTTGTGACTTTTTCCAATATAAAGGCCA
>JAEEGK010026138.1_pt1 | contig 11911 bp, 5 predicted proteins | sample 8958771 | NCBI WGS metagenome assembly JAEEGK01 (sample SAMN16246547, study PRJNA631951) | gut metagenome | biome: gut microbiome; feature: rumen; material: SC-attached | host: Bos | place: Iran: Karaj | collected 2018-10 | reverse complement strand
AAATGGAAAGTAACAATCAAAACGATTCAGTCCCAAAGGACTCGGATTCTGAGATGATATCCAATTGGGATGAAAGTGTGGAAACCTTTGACGAACTAAATCTCAAATCCGAGTTACTAAGGGGCATCTATGGCTATGGTTTTGAGAAACCATCAGCCATCCAGCAGAAGGCGATCCTTCCAATAATAAAGCAACGTGATGTGATTGCTCAGGCACAGAGTGGTACAGGTAAAACAGCAGCATTCGCCATTGGTTCCCTTCAACTAGTGGATGCTACAAAGGATGAGATTCAGTGTCTCGTCCTCTCTCCTACACGTGAACTCGCTCAACAGACGAGTATCGTTTATCAATTCCTAGGTGAATGTCTCAAGGTGAAAGTAACTTTACTTATTGGAGGAACTAAAGTTGGTGCTGATTTAGATAAATTAAAAGAAGGACCTCAAGTTCTTGTTGGATCGCCTGGGAGAGTGCTAGATTTAATAAGGAGGAAACAAATATCTCTTGCTTATTTACAAACTTTTATTTTAGATGAAGCTGATGAAATGTTAAGTAAAGGTTTTATAGAAAATATTAAAGAAATTATTTCTCTTATTCCTACAACAACTAAAATATTACTTTTTAGTGCTACTATGCCAAAGGAAATAGTAGAAATTACAACGAAATTTATGAAAGATCCTGCTAAGATATTAGTTAAAAATGAGGAATTAACACTTGAAGGTATAAAACAATATTATGTTTATTTAAAGAAAGAAGATAAATTAGATGTATTAATGCAAATATATCGTGGGATTGAAATAGCTCAAGCAATAATATATTGTAATTCAAAGAGAAGTGTAGATTTTGTAAGTGAAGAATTGAAAAAGAAAGGGCATATGGTTTCATCAATTCATGGTGATTTAAAGCAATTTGAAAGAGATCAAGTAATGAGAGATTTTAGAAATGGAGCAACAAGAGTTTTAATAACAACAGATTTATTAGCAAGAGGAATTGATGTTTATCAAGTTAGTTTAGTTATTAATTATGAATTACCAAGAGAAAAAGAAACTTATATTCATAGAATTGGAAGAAGTGGAAGATTTGGAAGAAAAGGTAATGCTATTAATTTTGTTACTCCTGCTGAAAAAGATGAATTGGATATTATTCAAAAATATTATAATACTACAATTGAAGCTCTACCAACTGATCTGAGTGAATTGAAGTAAAGGTGTTGTTTATTTGTTTTTTTATTGTTTTTTTGGAGTTTTTTGTATTTTTTTCGTTTTTTATTTAGAGTTTGGTTGTTGAGTTTTAAACTAGTTTTGATTAGAATATTTTATTTTTTTTTTCTTTTTGAAATATTTTGTTACAAGAATTTTATGTTTATACATTTTTTTTTTGATTCAGAAAAATTTATTTATTTTTTTGATTTAAAAATAATATTTTTATAAATGAAAATAATAAATATAAATAAATTATTTTAAATAATAATTTTTAATTAATTATTTTAAAAATATATTTTTTTATAATAATTAGTTTTGGAGAATATTATTTGAAAGATCATTCAAAAAGAAAAAGAATAGTCATTAATTTTAAATATTTTAATTTAAAGTAAAATTCATTATTTAAATTCTATTTTATACATTTTATCCATTTAAACAATCTTTTTCCTTGATTTTTAATAAATAATTAAAGAAAATATAATAAACGAATTTTCTAGATTTAAATTTTTTTTCTTTTCAAAATTCATTTTTTCATATATATTAACATATAATTTCTATCCAAAAAACACAAAACAAAGTTTTTTCCTTCAAATAATTTCTTAGAACTAAAAATGGTGTCATTTTCTGAAATTAAAAGGAATTTTGAAATTTTAAAATAATTTTTTCTCATTTCAAAAAATCCAAAAAATAGCATTTTATCAAAATAAATATCCTAAAAACAAAAAAAAATCCTGATAAAAAACTTCAAAATACTTAAAAAAATCAACTCCAAAGTCAAACAGCATAGAATTCCCATTTCCAAAGAATTAAAACAAAACAATAGAATATATCAAAATCTTTAAAATAGAATCATCATAATTCACTATAAAAAACTGCTAAAATCCAAAAAATTTAATATTTTTTAATGGATTCAAATAAAGAAAATCAAAAAGAAAATGAAAATAACGTACCTCCAGAGAAGACTGCTGAAGTCAACCCTGAAGACGTTAAGCAAGAAATTCCGGAAAAGAAAGAAGGCAAGAAGAAATGTTGCAAAGGAGAACGCAGGCGCGGCCCCAATGATGACGAAGGCCCCTGTGAATGTCCATGGAACATGCCTCCTGGAATGAGTAGAATGTGTCCATGGAATTTCCCAATGCAATATCCATTCATGCCTCCAATGGAAGGTAGACGCAGAAGAAATAGGAGAGATGAAGAAGAACCTGAAGTTGAACCTGAAGAAGGAGTTGAATATGAAGATTTTGAAGATGAAGATTATCCAGATGAAGAATATTATCCTCAAGAAGAATGTGGAAGAGGACCTAGGAAATGCTCTAGAAGTAAATCACCTAAAGGACCTTGCCCTGAAAAAAAAGATTTTTGTGATAAAGATATGAAAAAATGTCCTTGGGGAATGCCTCCTTGTGGCAAGAGAGGATGGCCAATGTTTAAACCAGAATGCTGGGATATGAAAAATAGAGATCAATGCCCTATGAAACCACCTCATTGTATGAAAATGGGACCACCAATGTGGGGAATGATGCCACCTCGTTGTAGAAAAATGGGACCACCACCAATGTGGGGAATGAAACCAGAATGCGGAAAAAGAATGGGACCACCACCAATGTGGGGAATGATGCCACCTCATTGTAGAAAAATGGGACCACCACCTATGTGGGGAATGAAACCACCTCATTGTATGAAAATGGGACCACCACCAATGTGGGGAATGATGCCACGTCACTGTATGAAAATGGGACCACCACCTATGTGGGGAATGAAACATTGTAGAAAAATGTGTCCACCTATGTGTCCACCAATGTGTGGAATGAGAAAATGTATGAAAATGGGTCCACCAATGTGTCCACCTATGTGGGGAATGAGAAAATGTATGAAAATGTGTCCACCTATGTGGGGAATGAATCATTGTAGAAAAATGTGTCCACCAATGTGTCCACCAATGTGGGGAATGAGAAAATGTATGAAAATGGGTCCACCTATGTGTCCACCTATGTGTCCACCAATGTGGGGAATGAAAAGATGTATGAAAATGGGTCCACCAATGTGCCCACCAATGTGTCCACCTATGTGGGGAATGAAAAGATGTATGAAAATGGGACCACCAATGTGGGGAATGAGAAAATGTATGAAAATGGGTCCACCAATGTTCCCACCAATGTGTCCACCTATGTGGGGAATGAAACCACCCTGTAATCCAATGTGTAAACCAGAATTTGATTGTCCTAGAAGACCCATGACTCCACCTCCTTTTATGTGTCATTTTAAAAAAGATTTTGGATTTCCTGACTGGAAGAAAATGGGACCTCCTTGTGAAATGTTCAGAGAAAAAGATTGTTGCAATGATTTTAGAAGACCTCCACCTTTTGGAGACGATTGTGGATTTAGAGGATTTATGAATCCTTTTTGTGGAATGAGAAGAAGATTTATGAATAGACCTTTTTGGTAAGAAATTTGATAAATAAAAGTTTTTATTATTAAAAAATTATGGTTTTTATTTTTTGAATTATTTTTTCTATTTCTTTATTTATGAATTTCAATGATATTTTTTGATTAAAGTTATATTAATTAAATTAGATTATGATTCTCTTCATTAATCATTTAGCTCTTTTTTTCCTTAAAATAATCAAAATAAAACTATAAATCTCTGTAAATCACTTACTAAATGTAGTGGGCAATGAATAAAATTATAATTTTGCTGATTAAATAATCTTTTTTAATAATTTATAATTACTAATGGGTTATTATATCACAAATTAAAAATTCACAAAAAATATAGGAGATTGAAATGTATCTTAATGTTTTCTATTGATTATATTATATAAATTCTCATTTTTCAGTTGATTTTTCATTTTTATAGTTATTCAAATAAAATATTGAAACTCAAACATAAATAAATTTAATTAAATTTAATAAAATATCATATAAATCATAAAGAAAACTAATTAATTGGAAAATAATTTATCCCCATATAAGTTGAAAATTCTAATTAATAATAATTTTTATAAATTATATCTAATTACTTTACATGTTCCTTTTTATTTAATTGTATTAATATCTAGATTTAACAACTTTTATATTTTTCTCATTTTCAAATTAATTTTTACAAGTTACTAATTGTTTTTGAGATTTATCTTTTATATCATTCAATTAAATTATCGTTAAATTTGGTCTTTTTTGTTTGATTCATTATCATCATTTATTTTTATTTCTTAATTTTCATAAGTTCTTGTTTTTTAAAAACTTTATTTGGATTTATATTATATTTTTTTTAAATTTTAATTAATAATCTTTTTTTTATTTTTAAACTTTTCTTATTTCTTTCTTTGAATTATATTCAGTAAAATATTATTTATTTTCCCTTATAAAATATATTTGAAAAATAACCTTTATTATAATTCTTACTCATTTATAATATTTTATGAATTATTTTATTTTAACCTGCTTGCTCTTTAATAATTTTTATTATAAAAGATAGAATAATAAATAATTCTTCTATCAATTTTTGATTTTCTCTTTCTATAATAATACTTTTAGAACTTGCTTTTAGAATAAATCTCCCAAAAGTATTATCTAGTATTAATTAATTATTTTTATTCAAAATTAAATTATCTGCATCATAAAATTATATTTTTTGATAAAAAAATTTAGGCTTCTTTTTTCGTAATGTAAATGTCTTTTGTTTATACAATTGATTTACAAAAGTAAAGAATTTTTCTATTTTGATAATCAATTCCTGTGTAAATAAAATAAATCACCTTTTCAACTGGATTAATTTGCATTAAATGTCCAATTTTTTTAAATGTTCAATTCCAGATTCACTGAAAGAAATATCAATTATAATAAAGTTAGTATAATAATCATTAATTAATCCTTCAAGAGTGAAATTAAATAAATTATTAAATTCTGATAAAACTTTTTCATCAATATGATTTTTTTAAAATATATTATATGATATTTTTGAAAAATCAGAATAACTAGATTTTATAAACTTAAATGCAGGTGATATTTTATCTAATCCATCCTCTTAAATATATAGAATAATCAAAATATTATTCAAAAACATTTACAGGAGATTCTGCTTTATCTTGATAGTGAATATATTAGTCAAATTTAAAATTGCTGTATTTTAAATAGTACATTAAAAATATAATATTAAACATTTATTTATATAGATAAAAAGATATAAAATAAAAAAGAATATATTATTATGGAATTAAATATCAAATATTATATTGAAGACCTCTTTTATATTTACAAACAATAAATGAAAAAATAATCAAAATTAAGAAATGATAATTAATCAATTATCAGGAAAAATAAAAAATGATAACATTAGTTTATTAATGAATAAAAATAAAATTCCTAATGATTAAATATTATATTATTATTGTTAATTTAAATATTATAACAATTAATAATTTTAAAATAAAGCAAAAAATAAAAAAATAAAAAATTTAAACCATTTAAATAATAAAAAAATGGGATTTCTGATAACTAAAATATTTGATTTTTTCTCAGGTAGTAAAAACAATTTCAAAATATTAATCTTAGGAATACAAAACGCAGGAAAAACATCTATATTATATAGATTATCTTTAGGACAATTTGTAAAAACAACACCTACAATAGGATCAAATGTAGAAGAAATAAATCATCAAAATGTAAAAATGCAAGCTTGGGATTTAGGAGGCCAAGAAAAAATGAGAAGTGTTTGGGATGTATATTACTTAAATTCTGATGCTATAATTTATGTAATTGATTCAAATGATTTTGAAAATTTTGAAGAAAGCAAAAATCAATTTTATCTTCTTTTAAAAAATGAAGCTTTAAAAAATGCAGTTTTATTAATCTTTGCAAATAAACAAGATTTAATTACAAGTAAAAAAATCCCTGATTTAATTCAAATTTATGATTTTGATAAAATTAAAGATCATATTTGGCATATTCAACCTTGTTCAGCTTTAACAGGAGAAGGACTTGAAGTTGGAATTAAATGGTTAAGTGATCAATTAACTGGAAGAACTAATTTCCCAAAAAATCCTTATATTGTCAATGAAAGTAATGATAATAATGTAAATAATACTACTGAAGGTAATAAAGTGAATACTGATAATAGTAGTGGGAATATTAATTCTGGAAATAGAAGTGATGGGTTAGAAATGAAAAAAAATAATAGTGAGAACAATAATAATAATAGAGAGGATAATATTGTTAAGAAGGAAGAAAAGAAAAGTGAATAAAGGAAATAAAGGGTTTTTAATTTTTTTAATTGTTTTCTTTTTTTGTTTTTAGTGTTATAATTTTTAAAAGTAAAATGATAAAATGATATATTATAAAATATATAAAATAAAATAAAAGATTTTAAAAAGGAGAAAAAAAAATTATTATTTAAAATGAAGTATTATTATTACCAAATAGTACAAAATAGAAAAATATTAACATTATTAATTATAATAAAAAATATTGAATGAATGTATTTTACAAGATTTGAATAAAATTAAAATTTATTCTACAAAAAATAATAAGAATCTATTCTTTATTAAAATCAATAGAATCATAATTAATACAATCATTAATGTAATATTAGTGTTGAACATTTTGATCCTTTTTTTCAAAGAAATTAAATATCTTAAATATATTTTACTTTATTTCTTTTAGAATGATTATTAAAATGTTCTTTTCCTAATTCAATTTCATCTTTATGAATATTGCAAATAAAACATTCATATCCTCAATATTAGGATTTCAATTTTATTTATATATAAATAATTGGAAATCTTGAGAAAACAATTCTCTTACTATACATTATAGTTGAGTTCATATGTAAAAATTGATTTGAATTAAGTCTTAATAATAATCAATTGTTTAACATTAATATTCTTTATGATTCATTAACAATATTTAATATTATTTATTTTAGTATGATTAATAACACTGAAAAATTCATTTTTTCTTATCTCATAATTTTTTATCATTTAATAAAAAATAAAATATATTGTTTTTAAAATTAAAAGGTGATAAATTTGGAAAATTGAAATTTTCATCTTTTTTATTGACAATCAATCCTTTTGATTCTTTATTTATATTATTTTTTAAGAAAAATCATTTTTATAATTCATTTCTATAAACATGTTTCTTCTAAAACAGATTTTTTCCTTTATTTTTAAGAGTGAAAGATTTTTTAATAAGTTCTTTTTAGTTTTTTTTCTTTTTTTTCAATTTCTAATTTTTTTATTCTTATTTCTTTTAATATATCAATTATTTTATAAAATAAATAAAAAAAATTGTAGAAACTTGATTATAAAAAGAATATCTTTTTCATCTGAAAATAAATGATATTTAATAACATATTTCAATAATTTTATAAAAACAAGGAAGAATTTCATTTTTCATATTTTTAACTAAATTATAATCTGAAGAATATTTTTTTAATAACCTCTCCTAAATATCTAAAATTAGATTAATGATTTTTATAATTTCAATTTCATTATTATGAATTTTATCCTTTGTATTGATGATTTGAAATGTATAAACATTCTATTTATTATAATTTCCAATAAAATACCCTTATTTTATTTATATAAACTAAATATATTTGAGTTTTTATTTTTTATTTTTATTTTTATTTTTAGGAGGAGAAGGAATTGATAATAAAATAAGTTCTTCTTTGAATAATTCATGATTAAATGATAAATTAATTTCATATTATACTTGCAATATTATTATATCCAATAAAGATAAAATATAAAAATATTGTTTCTGAATTCCATTGAAAAAAAAATCAAAATCAATAAAAAATTTTAAATGTTAGAATCCTCTAAAAATTAAATCTTGAATTATCATTTTCATAATTTTTTCATTTATTGAACTAAATATTCAACAGAAATTTTCATACAATTGCCTTTAATCCAAATATTACAATTCTTATGTCTATATATATTTAATTTTGAATTGAATGTGAATTTTTTATAAAATGATTTTTGAATTGATAAAATATATTCATTAATTACCATAAAGTAAATATTCAATTAATTGAATTTTTGAATTTGATTTTTTTACTATTTTATTACAGCAAGTACACGAACAAATATGATAATAAATAATTCCATTAAATTAGAATTACTTTTACTTATTATGATTATCAATTGAATTTTAATATTTATATTCTCCTTTATTTAAAAATTAATCTATGAATATTTCCATTCTATGGTCTCCATGACATTTTTATATAAAATTAATAGATACATAAATCAAGAATCTTAATAGAATATGAATACACTTTTTGAATCCTTATTTTGATTTGTATTTTTTAACCTACACAATATAAAAGGCCTTGCTTTGATATAAATAATATATTTAAATACTGTTTTTTCAATTGATATGTACATAGTTTTTTTAATATTTTTTCTTTTTTTTTCTTGAATGGATATATTATTAATTATTTTTAAATTAAATTTTGTTAATGAATCATGAAGGGAATTTTAATAATGATTGGTATAATCAATTAATATATGAACATAAGAAGAGTATTTAATATATAAATTAAAGAATTTTAGAATTGGAAGAAATTAAATTATGGGACCCAGATTTAGAAAATAAAATGAATTCAAATAATAATTTAATATCAAATTATTCTTCTCAAATCCAATTATACGGCAATGATAATTATAAAACAAAAAGTCAAAATTATATAATTGAAGATAATAAAAATAATAATCAAGGAGAGAAAGAATTTTTAACTGCAAAAATAAAAGTTCTTGAACATAAATTAGAAAATAAAAAAATAAAAATAAAAAATTTAAAACAAAATTTAAATGATATTTTAGAAGAAAATGAAAAATTAAAATCATATTCAAATACATTAGAAATTAAATTAAATGAGTTAACAATTGAAAATAAAAAGATAATGTTAAATAAAAATAATTCAATAGAAAAAAATGATGAATATATTTCTAAAATTAAATTATTAGAAAATGAATTAAATCAAAAAGAAGAAAAAATTTCTCAATTAGAAAAAATAGATGAAATAAAATCAAATGATTTAGAAATGTTAACTCAGAAAAATAAAGATTTAGAATTAATTTGTGATGAAAATTTAAAAGATTTTAATAATAAAGTAAATAAAATTAATCTAATTAATGAAAATTTAAATAATAAATTATTAGAAATTGAAGGAATGTTTGAATCAATGAATTATTTTGTAAAAAGAATTAGTTCAATTTTTCCTGAATTATATAATCATAAAATTAATATGAATAATCTTAAAGAATTTCAAAATGAATTATTAATCATTGAAAATTGCATTAATGATCTTTCTTCACAAAAAAATTTTGTTAATATTCAACTTAATAAAGCTTTAAATAGTTTAAGTAATTTACAAAAAGAAAAAGAAAATGATAAAAAAGATATTTTTGAAATTGGAGATAAACATTATAAAAAAGCTATTGATATGGAAAAAAAAATAAAAGAAATTTCTGAAGAAAATCAAATATTAGAAAAACAAATTTCTTTAAAAAACAGTAATAAAAAGAAAAGAAGTGTAAGTAAAGGTAAAAACAAAATCAAATCAAAATCCAAATCTAAATATTAAAAAAAAACTTCTTTAAATTAAATGATAAAATCATTAATATTTTTTTATTTCTAAATATATATTTAAGGAACTCACAAAGTAAAGTAATTAAAAAAAAAATAAAAAATTATCTATTATCCAACTTCAAAAAAAATGGATAAAACTCCATCAATCCAAACTTCCACAATTAATACATCTCAAATATATTCATTTAAAATCCTATCTCAAGTAAACATAAACACAATAACAGGAGATCCATTAAATTCTGTTTTAAAATTAAAAATAAATCCAAACATTCCAACAGATTTCTTAATAATTAATTCAAACTTTACAATGAATTATTTAAAAATTTCACCTGAAAATTCTCAAATAACATTAAATGGAATATATAAAGAACATAACTCAAGAATTAATGATATATCATTTTTTCATTCAAATGAAAGTCCAATGAAAGAATCTTTTATAAGTGGAGATAATGATGGTAAAATTTTAATATGGGATTCTAGATCTAAAAATTCATCATATAATTTAAGTACTCATGGTAAAGGTTCTGTTTTAACTTTAGATACAAATAATTATTATATTTGTGCTGGTTATGGTAATGAAATATCAATTTGGGATATTAGAACAATGAAACAATTTGGTAAAAGTAGTTTTGCTCATAGTGAACCTGTTACTTATGTTAAATTTTATGATAAGTTTTTATTAAGTTCTAGTGATGATTATATTATTAATATATTTAATCTTGGGAATTATGATAATAATAAAAAAATTAATAAAAATATTCTTTCTCAAAATAATGTTGAAGTTACTATGAATTTAGGACAAAGTATTTTTTCTGTTACTCCTTTAGAAGATAATTATTTAAGTGCTATTACTTCAGTTAATACCTTTCATGTTATTAATTTAATTAATTGTACTTCACAATATGAATTTGATGCGAAAAATGAGAAATTTAATTCTGATTATATTTTAGATAATTATTATAATGTTAATAAACATGAAGCTGAATTATTTTGTGGAAGTTTTAATGGGTTTTTAAGTTTATATAATTTTGATTTAAAGGAAAAAAATGTTATTCCTAAATTAAGCTATATTATTAATACTAAAATTGAACAAACATTTAATTCAGTTGGAAAATTTGATGATTTAACTTATATTACATGTAGTGATCATGGATTGATGTATGTTTTACAAAAAGGAAATGACAATATTAAATTGGATAATGATAATTTAATGAAAGATTATTAAAATTGAAAATAAATATTTTTTAAAAAATACTTTTTATTTATATAGAAAAAATTATTTAATTTTGAATAAAAGTCTAATTATCCTTTTTTTTGCATTTCTTATTTTATTTTTTTAATTTATGAATAGCCAATATTATGAAGGAATAAATAGTGAATTTAAACATCATATTTTAAATATAGCCCTCATTTTAAATGTTTTTCCCTTTATAAAAGTTTAAAATATCCTCAAAATCATTAAGTAAGATGGAACAAAATTCAAATAGAGATAATAAAAATGAATATATTATTAACAATTTCCTTATTGATTTATTATCATTTTGAGTAATATATTTTTATTTAGAATTTTTTTTTATTTTCTAAAAATTTTTTAAAATATTTTTTTAAATAAAATATAATTATATGTCAATTATTTTCTTTCTTTAATTCACTAAAACACCAGATTTTATTTTTTTGTTATTTTTTCATTTCACTTCCAAATTTCTGAAAAATTCAATGATTTTGGAATTGAATGATGATATTTTAATTGATTTAATTTAGATAACAACTAAAATAATAATTTTATTGATATTTATTCTCATGTGAATCAAAATGAAACAAAAATAATTCAAAATAATAATAAAAATAATTTTGTCAAATTCTCATTAAAATTAAAGAAGAAAAAAGAAAATTAATTATATTAATTTTCTTTTTTTCAATCAATATATTCATTTCCAAAACAATAATTTTTTTTAGAATCAGAATAACATTTAATCCAAAATAAAATTGATATAAAATAAAAAAGGAGCCAATATTTGTTTTTTTATTAATTAATAATTAAATATTAAATTACCGTATTTTGGGGATGGGGATTGGGGATTGGGGATTGTGGATTGGGCCCAATCCCCAATCCCCAA
>JAEEGK010026136.1_pt1 | contig 11911 bp, 6 predicted proteins | sample 8958771 | NCBI WGS metagenome assembly JAEEGK01 (sample SAMN16246547, study PRJNA631951) | gut metagenome | biome: gut microbiome; feature: rumen; material: SC-attached | host: Bos | place: Iran: Karaj | collected 2018-10 | reverse complement strand
CGGACTACAACACCAATCAGAAAGAGCTGAGCATGACCATTTTTGTGGAGGAGCCCCTGGCCGAACCGCTGATCAGCAAGCTGTTCATCGGCGGCTACCGGGAGCTGGAGCAGTACCGGCAGGAAATGCTGGACGGCATCCTGGATTTCGAGATCGAAAAGGGGAACTGGGCCTATACCTACCATTCCCGCATGGCGGAGCAGCTGCCCTTCATCCTGCGGGAGCTGCGCCGCAACCCGGATTCCCGCCGGGCGGTGGTGGACGTGCGGGACTGGAAGCACGACGCCGCCGAGGGCAACGAGAATCCCGCCTGCCTGCAGCATCTCCAGTTCTTCATCCGGGGCGGGAAGCTGCATCTGAAGATCCTCTTCCGCTCCAACGACGCCTGTAAGGCCACTTATATGAACGCTTTTGCCCTCATCATGCTCCAGCAGCGCATGGCGCAGGAGCTGGGCGTGGAGATGGGCACCTATACCCACCGGGCCAATTCCTTCCACTGCTATGAAAAGGATTTCCCCCTGCTGGAGGGCTATATCCGCCGCCTGGACAAGGGGGAGGACGTGACCTATGATTACGAGGGGGACTGGGAGGAAATGATGGCGGAGGCCCGGCCTGAGATCGCCGCCAGCGTGGAGAAGCTGAAACGGGGAGAATGAAGCATCGTAAACTCGTCAGCTCTCTGATGCTGATCGTCGCGGCCCTCATTTGGGGCACCGCCTTCGTGGCCCAGCGCAAGGGCATGGAGTATGCCGGGCCCCTGGCCTTCAACGGGGTGCGGACCCTCATCGGCTCGCTGGTGCTGCTGCCCGTGGCGCTGATCTTCCGGCCCGCTAAGGCGGCAAACCTCCGCAAGACCCTCCTGGCGGGGCTCCTCTGCGGCCTGTGTCTTTTCATGGCCACCAACCTGCAGCAGATCGGCCTGACCTCCACGGAAGCGGGCAAGGCGGGCTTCATCACCACCTTCTATATCATCCTGGTCCCCGTGCTGGGCCTCTTCCTGCGGAAAAAGACGGGGGCCGTCACCTGGCTGGCGGTGGCCGTCGCCCTGGGCGGCCTGTTTTTCCTCTGCGTGAAGCCGGGCGAAGTGCGTATCGCGCCGGGGGATCTTTTGGTGCTGGGCTGCGCCTTCTTCTTCGCCGTCCAGATCCTGGTGATCGACTTCTTCGTGCAGGAGGTGGACGGGGTGCTCCTCAGCTGCGTCCAGTTCGCGGTGGACGGCGTCCTGAGCCTGATCGCAGCCTTTCTCTTCGAAAAGCCGGATTTCCCGGCTCTGTTCCGGGGCTGGATCCCCCTGCTTTATACCGGCATCCTCAGCTGCGGCGTGGCCTACACCCTGCAGATCCTGGGGCAGAAGAACCTGCACCCCACCGTGGCCTCCCTCCTTATGAGCCTGGAATCCGCCTTCGCGGTGCTGGGCGGCTGGCTGATCCTCCATGAAAGGCTGACCCGGCGGGAACTGCTGGGCTGCGCGCTCATGCTGGCGGCGGTGCTGCTGGTGCAGCTGGCCCCGGCGAAGAAGGAGAAGCCCCCGGCGTCTTGACAATTCCCGCGTTGCTTGTTATGATTCCATTAGACAAAAGGAAATGAGGCGAAAGAATGATCATTGAGTGATTCGCGGATTCATGGATAGCGGCGATGCCCGGTCATCCGGGCAGACTTGTGCTGTCGTGAATGCGGATCGCTCTCTGTTTCCCCGCCCTCCGGGCCGGGGCCGGTTTCGTCCATGCCTCCGTGACAGCAGAAGCTCCGTATTCGACAGCATATAAATGCCGAATACGGAGCTTTTTTGGAGGAATTATGCTGGAACTGAAAAATCTAAGCCTCTATTTGAAGCGGGACGACCGCAGCCTGGCGGAGGATTTCAGCTTCACCCTGGGGCGCGGGGACAAGGCCGTGCTCATCGGGGAGGAGGGCAACGGGAAATCCACCCTGCTGAAGGCCGTCTATGACCGGAAGCTGGTGGAGGACTACTGCGACGTTTCCGGGGAGGTCACCGCCCACGGGAAAATGGCCTATCTGCCCCAGATGCTGCCGGAGGAGCTGAAAAGCCTCTCCGTGGCCGAATTCTTCGACGGCGCGGAGGTTTTCGGAAAAACAGAACTTCTGACGCGCCTGGGGATTGACCCCGATTTCTGCTATTCCCCGCAGCTTTTGGGCACCCTCTCCGGCGGGGAAAAGGTGAAAATGCAGCTGTGCCGCCTGCTTATGGAGGAGCCGGACATCCTGCTCCTGGACGAACCCACCAACGACCTGGACATCGACACCCTCCGCTGGCTGGAGGGCTTTATCCGGGATACGAGGAAGCCCGTCCTCTACATTTCCCATGACGAGACCCTGATCGAGCGCAGCGCAAACGTCATCATCCACATGGAACAGCTGATCCGGAAGACCCGCTGCCGCATCACCGTGACGCGCATGGGCTACCGGGACTACCTGGCCTTCCGGCGGCAGAGCTTCGACCATCAGGACCAGGTGGCGAAAAAGCAGCGGGAGGACTATGACCGGCAGCTGCGCCGCTGGCGGCAGATCCACGACCGGGTGGAGCATGAGCAGCGCAGCCTCAGCCGCCAGGACCCCCACAGCGGGCGGCTGCTGAAAAAGAAGATGCACAGCGTCCAGTCTACGGGGCGGCGGCTGGAACGGCAGGCGGAGGATTTTCTGGATTTCTCCGAGGAGGAGGAAGCCATCCTCACGCGCTTCGACCCCGCTGTGATGCTCCCGCCGGGGAAGACGGTGCTGGACTTGAGCCTGAGCGCCCTCGCCGCGGGGGACCGGGTGCTGGCCCGGGACCTGAAGCTCCATGTGTCGGGGGGCGAGATCGTCGGCATCACGGGGCGCAACGGCGCGGGGAAATCCACCCTGATGAAGATCCTGTGGGAGGAACTGCGGCAGCGCAGGGACGTCACCGCCGCCTGGATGCCCCAGGATTACGGCGAAGTGCTGGACCTGGGCCAGACGCCCCTGGAGCATTTGGAGGCGGTCTATACGAAGGAGGACCTCACCCGCGCCCGGACCTGCCTGGGAAGCATGCGCTTCACCCACGAGGAGATGACGGGGAAGATCGCGCGCCTCAGCGGCGGCCAGCGGGCCAAGCTGCTGTTCCTGGATATGGTGCTGAAAAAGGCGGACGTGCTGCTGCTGGACGAGCCCACGAGGAATTTCAGCCCGCTCTCCGCCCCGGTGGTCCGAGCTGCCCTCCAGGATTTCGGCGGCACTATCCTCAGCGTCTCCCACGACAGGAAGTATCTTTCCCAGGTCTGCGACGCCGTCTATGAGCTGCGCCCCGACGGCCTGCACCGCATAGAACCGCCGGAATAAAACAGGAAATCTCCCTCGCTGAGGGAGATTTCTTTGCTTCTCGCTTGCATTTCGGGCTTTCCCGGTGTCTCCATTATAGAGGGACCTTTTCTCCCTCCGAAAGGAGACGCTTATGAATATCTTCCGCACCCCCGAAACCCCCAGGCCCATCCACCTGGATTTCCCCATGGCCCTGGTGACGATGGACCTCAGCGCCACGGAAATGCTGGTCTACATGCTCCTGCTGAACCGCTCCAATCTCTCCGCCCGGGGCGGGGACTGGGTGGACATGCGGGGGCGTATTTTCGTTTATTACCCCATCCACAGCCTGGCGGAAGCCCTGGGCCGCTCGGAAGCGGGGATCAAGAAGGCGCTGAACGGCCTGGAAAAGAAGGACCTGATCCTCCGGCAGCGGCAGAGCTGGGGCAAGTCCTCCCGCATCTTTGTGAAGCTCCCCCGGAGGGAGGACGCCTGCCCGATATAGGGTACGGAAGTATCCCATGCGTGGACAGGAGGACTGTCCGCCTGATAGACAGAAAGCCGTCCATCCATCGTCTACGAAAGTAGCCCCAAGAAATTAAGAAAGAAATAAAACTATGGAGATAGAAGAAGGAGGGAGGAGGCTCCCGTCCCGGCCGGCAGAGCGGATCGTTTTTCAGGACGGGGACGGGAATCGACTGCCCGGAAAGGGACCGGGGCAGGAGGGGCGCAGGCGCTGCCGATCAGTTCACTCCTCCGCCGCCATGAAATAGAGGCGGGAGGAGAAGTCCACGAAATAGCGCACTTCCTCATTGTAGCCCGTGCCGGAAAAGGCCTGCTTCAGCTTCACCCCGGCCATGAGGGTGCGCCCGTCTGCCCGGACGTCCTCCGTTTCCCCCGGCATGGTGACGACCTTGGAGATCGCGTTGTGTAATAGAGAATCCTGCTTCACGTGGACGGGGGAGACGGTGTTCACCAGGCTGCCGAAGCGCTTCAGGTTCAGCCGGTGTTCCTCGTTGGAAAAGTGGTATCGTTTATCTTCGTCCAGCCCCTTGGGGAAATATCGCTCGAATTGGGTGCCCGCCCGGGTTAGCTCCTGGAGCAGCAGGCCCACGGCCCGCTCCCGGTCCGGACTCACGCTGGTCCATTCGTGGAGATTGCCGCTCCGGCCCCGATAGAAATCCCCGAACTGGAAGACTTCCCGCCAGTTCTTGTAAGTCTCGATCTCCGCCTTCAGCAGCTTCTTTTCCTCGGCGCTCAGGTCCCGCAGGTCCAGCTCGCAGCCCAGCAGCCCGAAGGCCGCCACATTGAAGCGGGTGTCCCAGGGGGTGCTGCGCAGGGTCTGGTGGTTGGGGCAGACGGAGATGTGGGCCCCCAGGGTGGAGAGAGGATAGCCGTAGCTGTACCCCTCCTGGATGCGCACGCGGCTGATGGCGTCGGTGTTGTCGCTGGCCCAGATCTGGGGGAAGAAGGAGAGGATGCCCAGGTCGAAGCGGTTGCCGCCGGAGGCGCAGCCCTCAAAGAGAATGTGGGGGAAGCGCTTCGTCAGCTCTCCCATCACCCGGTAGAGGCCGCAGACATAGCGGTGGGCGGTCTCTCCCTGCCTCTCCGGGGGCAGGGCGGGGGAATAGACGTCGGAGAAGATGCGGTTGAAATCCCACTTGACATAGGAGATCTCCGCGGAAGAAAAGACCTCCGTCATTTTTTCGATGATGTAATCCTGCACCGATGGGTTGGCCAGGTCCAGAAGCCGCTGGTTCCGCCCCTCGGTGTGGGGCTTGCCGGGAATGGCCATGGTCCAGTCCGGGTGGGCCTGGAAGAGATTGGAGCGGGTGTTCACCATTTCCGGCTCCACCCAGATGCCGAATCCCAGCCCCAGCTCCTTCAGCTTTTTCCCCAGCCCCTCCAGGCCGCCGGGCAGCTTTTTCAGGTTCACGTCCCAGTCGCCCAGGGAACTCGTGTCGTCGCTGCGCTCCCCGAACCAGCCGTCGTCCATGACGAAAAGCTCGACGCCCAGCTCCTTGCCGGCCTTTGCCAGGCTGACGAGGCTGCGCTCGGTGAAATTGAAATAGCTGGCCTCCCAGCTGTTGAGCAGCACGGGGCGGGGCTTGTGTTTCCACGCGCCCCGGACGACATGCTCCCGCACGAAGCGGTGCATATTCCGGCTCTGGCCATTGAAGCCCCGGGAAGAATAGGTCATCACCGCCTCCGGCGCCTCAAAGGTTTCTCCCGGCCCGAGAGTGAAGCGGAAGCCCTGGGGATGGATGCCGCTGAGGACCCTGGTCTTGCCGAAGGCGTTCACCTCCACGGTCTCATAGTGGTTGCCGCTGTACAGGAGGTTGAAGCCGTAGCACTCGCCGCTGTCCTCCGTGGCCGCGCTCTCGTGGAGCATGAAAAAGGGGTTCATGCGGCTGGAGGAGCAGCCCATCCGGGATTCCATGACGAAGCGCCCGGCGGGCAGGGGGAGGGTGGCCCTCTCCATCTCCCGCACCCAGGAGCCGTGGAAGCAGGTGACGGACCAGGGGGAGTCCGCCAGATCCAGCTGCATGCTGAGGAGCCGGTCCAGCTCCAGGTTTTCCGAGGAGAGATTCCGGAGCCTTGCGCTGCGGCAGATCACGTCGCAGTCGGGATAGACGTAATAATGCAGCTCCAGCTCCTCCCCATACTGCTCGTCCCGAAGCCGGACCGTGAGATGCTCCACCCTGCCGCTTTCGTCATAGGAGCCGGGGAGGACGGCATAGGGCGGCTTCGTGTCCGTGATCTCCGCGCCCGCATAAAGGAAGTCGGAGGTCCGGCCTCCGTCATGGTGCACCAGCTCGATAAAGGGCTCCCGGACGTCCCCCTTGCCGCAGGTGGAGAGCTCCAGGCACATGTCCTCCAGATTCACGGCAGGGTGCTGCGCGTCATAGGCAAGGACCGCGCCGGGAGAGAAGCTGCGTTTTTCCGTCAGGGACAGGAGCTCCTCGGCGGAGGCTGCGCCCAGCCTGGGCCCGTAATGCAGGTGCTCCAGGTGGAGCGTGGGCAGCACGCGGAAGGCATAGCTGGTGTTTTCCGTTTCCAGCAGGAAAAGGGGCCTGTCCCCGTCAAAGCGGCGGATCATGCTTTTCCCTCCCGCCGGGCCCGGACCTGGGCGGCGATCTGGGCCACCTTTTCATCCGTCAGCTTGTAGCGCTTGCGGAACCAGAGGAAGGCGATGAGCAGGCCCGCGATGGGCACTACCGCCATGGTGAAGCGCAGGCCGGTCTTGGCCCCGGCGCTGACGCCCAGGGACCAGTCCACCAGCTTGTCCGCCTCGCTGACCTCCGTGCCGGATTGCAGGTGGTTGATGCTGAGGCAGATGGAGGCGACCAGGGCCGCCACGCCGGAGGCCAGCTTCACCACGAAGGTCTGCATGGAGAAAATGACGCTCTCGTCCCGCCGGTCGTTTTTCAGCTCCCCGTAGTCCACGGTGTTGGCCAGGAATACGGTGGTGATGACGGAGAGCATGCCGTTGGCGGAGAAGATGAAGAAGGCGGGGACAAAGAGGATGAACACGCTGGACATGCTGGTGAAGGCGAGGAGCAGCAGCACCGCATAGCCCGCCACCGCCATGCCCAGGCAGATATAGAAGATCTGGAGGCTGGTGAACTTCCGCCGCAGCAGGGGATAGAGGGCCATCATGCTCAGCACCTGCATGGCCCCGCCGAACATGTTGAACAGCACATAGGCGTCGTTCCAGCCGGTGGTGCCGAAGTCATATTTGAAGAAGTAGATCACCAGATTGGAGGTGATGTAGATGGAGGTGTTGATGAGGACGATGGCCACGGTGACGGTCATGGCCTGGTCGTTCTGCACCAGGGCCTTGAACATCTGCCCCACGGACACGGTCTCCATGCTGGCGGTGGATTTCTCCTTCACGTTCAGGCAGGTGAGCACCGTAAAGACGACGAAGAGGACCGCCACCAGGAGGGAGAACCACTTGAAGCCCACGATCTCGATGGCCTTGGCCCCGGCGCTGGCCCCGGCGAACAGGTTGCCCAGCATGGGCACCAGCATCATGGTGAACACGGTGACGATGGCGCTGCCCACGCCGGCGCTGGTCCTCGCCAGGGTGGTGAGCCCTTCCCGTTCCCGCCCGCCCTGGGTGAAGGCGGGGATCATGGACCAGTAGGGGATGTCCATCATGGTATAGGTGACGCCCCAGAAAATATAGGTGATGGCGGCATAGGCCGTGAGCCCGGCCCCGTCCAGCCTGGGAGGGGCGCTGAACATGAGGAACAGCACCACGGCGTTGGTCAGGGTGCCGATCAGCAGCCAGGGGCGGAATTTGCCCCAGCGTGTCCTCGTCCTGGCCACCACCACGCCCATGATGGGGTCGTTGAAGGCGTCGAAAACCCGGGCGGCCATGAGGATGATGCCCATGGCGATGGCGTTGACGCCCAGCAGGTCCTGGAAGTAATACAGCACATAGCTGGCGGAGAGCATATAGACCATGTCCTTGCCCACCGCTCCCAGGGCGTAGGACAGCTTGGCCTTTTTGCTGAGCTTCCCGGTGGATTCCATGTGTTTCCTGCTCCTCTCTAGTCCTCGATATTCATTATTCATTTTATTATAGTATATTCACGGGAAAAAGGCAATGCTTGGAAACGCAGAAACCGGCAGCGGTGTCCCGCTGCCGGTGATGCCGGCGGTATTGCTTTTTCGATCACGCTTCTCCGCCGTTATATTCGATGCAGAGCATGGTCAGGTCGTCGAATTGCTCCGCGTCCTTCACGAAGCGGTCCGTGGCCCGGCGCACGTTTTTCAGGATCTCCCGGGGCGGGGCGTCGGGAGCCTCGTTCAGGGCCTCCAGCATCCGGTCCAGGCCGAACATCTGCTCCTCCGCGTCCGCCGCCTCCGGCACGCCGTCCGTATACAGGAACAGTTTGTCGCCCGGTTCCAGCCGGATCTCGTATTCCGGATATTTCATACCCTCCAGCCCGCCGATCACGAGGCCGTGCTTGTCCTTCAGGAGCTGGAAGCGCCCCTCCTTCATCAGCGCGGGGTATTCGTGCCCGGCGTTGGCGGCGGTGACGGTCCCGGTGCTGATCTCCAGGATGCCCACCCACACCGTCACGAACATCTCCTCCTGGTTGCCGGAGCAGAGGGCGTCGTTGGTCTTGCGCAGGATCTCCGCCGGGGAGCGGCCCAGCATGGCGCAGCTCTGGAGGATGACCTTGGAGATCATCATGAACAAGGCCGCGGGGATGCCCTTGCCGGACACGTCCGCGATGACCAGGCACAGGTGGTCCTCGTCGATCAGGAAGAAGTCGTAGAAATCGCCGCCCACCTCCCTGGCCGGGTCCATGGAAGCATAGATATTGAATTCCTTCCGGTCCGGGAAGGGCGGGAAATCATGGGGAAGCATGCTGGCCTGGATGCGGCTGGCCATCTGGAGCTCCGCGGTGATGCGCTCCCGGTTCTTTTCCTCCTGGTGCTTCTTTTCCAGGCTGCGGATGCGCTTGCGCAGATACAGGCGGATGCTCAGCATCACGGCGGTGATCAGCGTAAGGCCGGCCAGGATATAGAACCAGGTCTCCTCGTAAAACGCCTTTTCCTTCACGATCTGGACGGAGACCGTCTTGCTCCCGCGGCCCAGGGAATCCCGCAGCTGCAGCACGAAGCGGTAGGCCCCGCCGGGCAGGTTCGTATAGTCCACGGGTGCCAGCTCGCTGCGGTTGAGGGAGACGGCCTCCCGGTCGAAGCCCTCCAGCTGATAGGTCACCTGGGGGTCCACCAGGGAATAGTTGAAGACATAGCTGTGGATGGTCAGCTTCCGGACCCGCGTCCCCACCTTGAAATCCCCCTCCCCGTCGGGATAAAGGCGGACGCCGTCCGCCTCGATGTAGGGGATGGACACCTTCAGGTCGCTGACGTTCACCATCGGATCCTCGATGTTCACCTTCGTCACCCCCGCCTTGCCGGGGATATAGAGGTCGCCCGCTTCCGTCAGCTCGCTGTAAGAATTGGCGGTGGTGATGCAGGGCAGCCCGTTTGCCATGCCGTAGTGGATGGGGTTCAGATCCCGGTCGGCCAGCAGGTCCTCCGTGGGGGCGACGTAGATGCCGTTGCTGCTGAGGATCCACATCTCGTCCAGGCTGTTCTGATACAGGTCGAAATTGTTGGAGTAGGGGAAGGAGCGGACCGTGGTCACCTTGTAATCCGGCGTCAGGTAGGAGATGGAATTGCTGGTGACGAGCCAGAGAATGTCCCGGCTGGCGTCGGGCTTGATGCGCATGACGATCTCCGAGCTCAGGCCGTCCTCCTTGCCGATGTGGGTGACGCCCTTTGCCCCGATGATGAAGATGCCCCCGCCGTCCGTGCCCAGGACGATGTCGCCGTGGAAACCCTCGGAGACCGTCAGGCTTTCGGAGAAGGCGATGCCCTCGTTCATGCTGTAAGAGGCCGTCACCCGGTTCCCCTCGATCACGTTCACGCCGCCGGTGAGGGCCACCAGGATCGCGCCGTCCTTCCGCTCATAGACCGCCCGGGGCGTGTCCGACAGAAGCCCGTCCTCCACGGTGAAGGCCATCAGCTCCCCCCGGGCATAGCGGAGCAGGCCGTGGGTGCGCCAGGTGGAGATCCAGAGCCGCCCCCGGTGGTCCCGGATGATGGAACGGATGCGGCAGCCGTCCAGCAGCTCCAGCAGGTCCCCGGCGCGCAAGTCCACGCCGGAGGCGGTGACGGCGCGCTCCAGCGGCAGCTTCGTGACGACGCCCTGCTTATCCACCACCTTCAGGCCCGTGTCCGTGGCGATGAAGAGCTGCTTGCCGTACATGCAGGTGGAATTGACCACCTCGTCCTCCAGCCCGTAGCGCTCGAACAGGTCCAGGAAGCGGTTGGGCACGATCTTCATCACGCCCTGCCGGGTGGAGGTGAACCAGAGGTTGCCCTCATAGTCCGACATCACCTGGCCCACGGAGTTGTTCATGGGGACGTTTTCCAGCTTGTGGAAGCCGGTTGAGTCCAGGGCGCCGATGCCGTTGCGGGTGCAGATCCAGAGCTTGCCGCCGATGATCTCCATCTGCTGTATGTAAGCCAAAGGGGAAATATCGTAGATCTTCCGATCCTGAAAAGCGTCGTCCGGCCTGCCGTAGCAGATCTGGGAATTGCCGTATTCCAGATAGACCCAGCCGGGATGGCCCGGGTCCGGGAGTATGCAGGCCGCGCCGGAAATGCCGAAATCCTCATGGGGGTAATAATCGACGACTGCGCCGTCCCGCATGGTGAAGATGTCTCCGGCGGCGGTCAGCCCGTAAAGGAGCCCGCTGGGGCCCATGCGCATGGAGGCCACGTCCGCATCCCTCACACGGCTGTCCTCCACGCTGCGCAGGCGCATGTCCTTGTCCACCAGGTCGATGCCCTCCGTGGAGCCGACGTAAATGAGGCCGCCTTCATCCTCCGCGATGAAACGGATGTTGTCCGCCTTCAGCCCATCCGTTTTATCCCAGTGGCGGAACTGATCCTGCTCCATCAGCACGAGGCCGCTGTCATTGGTGCCGATCCAGAGCCGGTCCAGATGGTCCGCATAGAGGGACTTGACCCCGGCGACGCCGGTGGAGGAATCCACCCGCTGGAAGGAAGCACCGTCATAACGGATGAGGCCGCTGTAACTCCCGATCCAGATGAAGCCGTCCCCGGTCTCCGCGATGGCGTTGGATTCAGAGGTGGGCAGCCCGTTTTCGTTGTCGTACAGCACCGCGGAAAAGCCCTCGCTGTGGTCGATGGGATCCACAGCGGAATCGCGGTTCAGACCGCCGGAGGCGTTCACCGCCTTCCCGAAGGCCATGCCGGAGCCACCGGCCCCGGCCGCCCCGGCAGCCGTCGCCAGCAAGACGGCCAGCATGAGGCAGACAAGCGCCTGCAAGGCCTTGAATTTTCCTTTCGTTTTTCTCATTCCGGGCACTCCGCTGTACCTCCATGACCCATTCGGAAACGAAGGCGGTATCCCTTCGCTGATCGTATCTTTTTAAGATTGTATGTCAAGGCAAGCGGGCCTGTCAACACCAATCGGGCAAAATGCAGCCCGGGTTCCGGGAAAGGAAAAGGCAGGCCAGCCCCGAAGGGCAGGCCTGCCGCTTTCTGAATCCTGTCCGGTTTTATGCTTTGCTCAGGATCTCGTCCTTGATGCCCATGACGGCCTCATTGAAGAGCCGGGCGTCCATCAGCTTCAGCTGGGGGGAGATGATGGGCTTGAAGGCCATCTTATCCAGCACGTCCTTCTCCAGGTCCACGCCGGGGGCGATCTCGATGAGCTCCAGGCCTTCCTTCACCAGGCGGAACACGGCCCGCTCCGTGATATACATGACCTCCTGGCCGTTTTCCCGGGCGTAATCGGCGGAGAAGGTGATCTGCTGCACCTTCTGCACCAGCTTGCCGTCCCCGTCCTCCTTGATGGCCAGGCCGTCTCCGGTGCAGTCGATAACAGGCTTCTTGCCGGTAGTGCTGCTCTTGGTGGTGAAGGTGCCCATGAAGAACACCTTTTTGGCGTTCTGGGAGATGTCGATGTAGCCACCCGCGCCGATGCACCTGCCGCCGAAATAGGAGACGTTCACATCTCCGTTAGCGTCGATCTCCGCGCCCCCCAGGAAGGCCATGTCCAGCATGCCGCCGTCGT
>JAEEGK010026134.1_pt1 | contig 11913 bp, 8 predicted proteins | sample 8958771 | NCBI WGS metagenome assembly JAEEGK01 (sample SAMN16246547, study PRJNA631951) | gut metagenome | biome: gut microbiome; feature: rumen; material: SC-attached | host: Bos | place: Iran: Karaj | collected 2018-10 | reverse complement strand
ACCCTCGCTTGGCTGAATGGTTGCTACATTGGGATTCACCAGCACAGAGTAGATACCTTCTTCCCTCAGTGCTTTCAGTGCCTGGCTACCTGAGTAGTCAAACTCGCCGGCCTGACCAATCTTCAATGCGCCAGAACCCAGTACAAGTACTTTCTTCAGTTTCAGTTTCATAATCTTTTTCTATATCTTTAAAATGTGAATTTTCTATAAAAAAAAGACCACCTAACCGATTTTGACATCGGAGGTGGTCTTTGTTTCTTTACCTTTTATATAATGATTTTGGTTGTCCCATAAACACTCTTTTCATTTTCCGGGTGCAAAAGTACAACATAATTTCCGACCCGCAAAAACAATCCGAGTTTTTTTTCATTACTTTCGTTATTTTTTATTCATCAGTACTTTCATCCAGTATCCGCCGATTACGGAACGGGCCTTGAAGCCGGTCATAAGACCTGTCTTTGTATCATGCCAGTCAGATATGGGAACACGGCTCTCTGTCTCGTTGATATACTTGTACAGGGGGTCCACAAACTTCTGGAAATCCTTGTCTGTCTCTGCCATGGCAGCAGTCCACATGATCCAGTCGCTCTTGGTGTAGTCCTTACGACAGTCCAGGGGCAGACCGTACTTGTTCTGCCTGGTCAGGTAGTACTTAATCTCGGTCTGCATGGCATCGTTGGGGATGACACCTGTGTTCCACAGCTTGTCCCATACCATATTGTATTTCTGGCTCCAGGTATCCTTACCGGCACCGTAAGCCAGCTCGTAGTGATTGCCTACCTTGGTTTCCTTCTCCCATGCGGCAGCCATCTCCTTGGCCTTGGCGTTGTACTTCTGATAAACATCCTCCAGACCCTTCATCCTGGCCATCTCGGCATAACCGGCTACACCCATGATGGCTTTGATGGCCAGGTTACAGTTACCTGCCCAGTGACCTGCGAAGTCATCGGTACAGAGCTGGTTGGCAGGATGCAGGCCGTTCTCTACCAGATAGTCAGCCCAGGTGGTGATGATGTCCCAATACTTATTTATATATAAGGTATTACCCTCCTGCTTGCAGATCTGAGCTGCCAGGGTTATCATATTGCCGGCTTCCTCCAATGGCATGTCACCACCATATACCTGCTTATTGGCCTTAGGGTACTGACCCAGGTCATGTGCGGCAAAAGGCTTGGTCCAACGGCCGGTATAGCTGTACTCGAAAATAGATGTCATCATACCCTTTTGCAACTCGGGATTGTAGCAAAGGTACAGGGGAGCCTCGGGGTAAGTCAGGTCAACGGTATTGACACAGCCGTTTGAGTTATTCTCCTTAGAGAAGAAAAGCACATTTCCCTCACTGTCCTTGAACAGCTTATGGGCTGCATTCACATGACGGTATGAGCCGCTGAGAATCTCGGCATACTTCACGCCACCGGCGGCAAGGGCATCGTCATAAATGGTCTTGTCCATCTGACGGCAACGCTGCATAATGCCGGAGTAGTTGCCGGCCATTCGGTCAAACATGTCGAATATGCTTACATTTCCCTCATGGGCCCAATAGCCCTTGTAACGCTTATAGAAGTATTCGATATCCCAGATCTCGTCATAACCGATCATGGCAAAGCTGCTGCTCTGAACCGTTGAGCCGAAATCATGCACATAGGCCAATGTGGGCAACGAGGCCTGCTTCTGGCAGGCTACCTCGCGCTCGCCACGGGGCAAACGGCCATCGGCCAGGAACTGCGTCTTGATATCATTGTCAGATGCCAGGGACAAGCGTCCGTTTACGCCAGAAAGGTAAACATAGCCCCAGTCGATACAGATGCCGTCACCCGTCTTCGCCAGAATAGGCTGTTCAATGGTTCCGGCCTTCAGGTACATATTACCATTCTCATAGACTCTGTTAGAGACAGTAGGCTGATGTACCTTGTTCACAGCCATCTGAGGCGTGGTTGATACGTAGAACTGAACGTTATGCTTCTGTCCGTCTGTTGAGCGGACCTGATAGGAGATATAGTTGATGGGGGCGGAAAGCAGGTCATAATCGTCAATGATATGCGGGGCTGTGAACACCACATCAAGTTCAACAGGACCGCAACCGAATGTATAGTATGTATTGCAAGCCAGCACATCTACGCTCTTCTGTTCGGCAGTTCTGATATTCTCATTACCCTTGGCTATATTGCGGAAGATACCGAAATCCACAAGTGCGCCGCCGGTCTTGTTGTAGCAGTGAACGGCAAACACATTCTTGCCCTGCTTCAGCAGGTCACGCTTTTCGCCGTCCAGGCGGACAATGACGCCATCCACATAATCCATGATGCCTGTGGCTGCCTTCTTGCCATTGATATAGATTTCGCAAGCGTCATCGTGTGAGAAGATGAGGTAAAGGTCTCCCTGCAACTGTTCTTCAGTCAAACTTACCGTACGGCGTACCCAGATGTGATCGTCTTCCTTCGTCCACGGTGTACGGATGTTATCATAATTATCCGAGCCGAAAGCACCCTTTCCGTACTTCCAGGCAAAGGCGTTGAAATCCGGTTTCTCCCAACCGTCGGCAGGCTTCTCGGAGGTGTACAGAGCTTCCCACTCAGCCTCGTTTGACATGGGAACGACGCTCTCCATCAGCGTTCTCTGGGCAGCACCCATCCAGCGATAGGTAGTACCATCTACGCGAAGCAGACCCTCCAGGGGCTTCTCGTCATTTGTCCAATGGCGGGTTGAACCGTCGGTAAGTCTGTCATAAGGACTCCATACTGAGAAGTAGGGGTCGCTTACAATCAGGGGAACACTGGGCAGGCGCAGATCCGTCTGCCTGTAGGGCTTGAACATCTCAGCACTCTGGGCCCATCCCATCATGCTTACAGCCGCAAGGGCAATGGTTAAAAAACTTTTCTTCATTTTGTTTTTTATCGGGTTAATCTGTTAATTATTTCTGTTTCTTCAATTGTAAAGGGTGCGGATTCCGTCGCAGCCAGATTCTTTCTGAGCTGCTCAGGGGAACTGGCTCCTACGATGACACTGGTCACGCCTTTCTGCTGCAGAACCCAGGACAGTGCCATTGCGGCCAGACTTTCACCGCGTTGGGCAGCTACATCATTCAGGGCTCTCAGCTGGGCCAGCCGTTCCGGTGTCAGGTCATCGGCTTTCAGGAAACGGGGATCATGGGCAATTCTGCTGTCCGCGGGAATACCGTTCAGGTAACGGTCCGTAAGCAGGCCTTGCGCCAGCGGCGAGAAGGAGATGAACCCTACCCCATCCTCCAGGCCTTGTTCCAGGATACCCTCCTGGACGGGAGACTGATCCAGCAAATTCAGCCTGCCCTGATAAATCAGGCAGGGTACATCCCTTTGGCGCAGATAATGATAAGCGAAACGGGCAGCCTCAACGGGCCACCGGCTTATACCTATATATAATGCCTTTCCCTGGCGAACCACATCCACAAGTGTCTGCAGGGTTTCCTCGAGGGGTGTTTCCGGATCGTAACGGTGGCAGTAGAATAAGTCCACGTACTCTAAGTTCATACGTTTCAGACTCTGATTCAGGCTGGCTGTCAGATGTTTCCTCGAAGCCCAGGAACCATAAGGACCCTCCCACATGTCGTATGCCGCCTTGGTGGAAATGAAAAGCTCGTCACGATGGGCACAGAGATCGCCGCGCATCATGCTTCCCATGAAATACTCTGCGGCACCGGGTTCCGGTCCGTAGTTGTTGGCAAGGTCAAAATGGACAATACCGCACTCATAGGCTGTCAGCGCTATAGCTCGGGATGTTTCATAGGGAGTGAGACAACCGAAGTTATGCCACATTCCCAGACTGATCTCGGGCAGCAGAACTCCGCTCCGCCCACATCTACGGTACTTCATATCTGTTGTTTTGGGGTTAATTCGGGCACAAAGGTAATGAAAGTAACTCGCTTATGCAAATTTCAAGGCAAAGAAGGGCAGATTATATACTTTTTTATCAGGAACAGCATTTCCGCGCCATTATATCATGCGTTATATTTCCTATATCCCGCACTAATTTGTACCTTTGCAGTAATAATCAGTATATAACAATGAAAATTGAATTATCCAGAAACGCCAGTTTTATCATCGTGTCTTTCGTATATCTCTTAGCAGCAGTTGGGGGGTATCTTGTTTTTGCCGGGCTCCTGCCAATGATGCATGAACTTTGGGCGATGTTTGTCGCCGATGCCGCGGCCACCGTTATTGTATGGGGGTTCGGACTTCTCTTCAGGAATGTTTCAGTTTACGATCCCTATTGGAGTGTGGCTCCGCCTGTCATTTTCACCTTCTGGGCTTTCTATAAGGAGACTTTCAGCCTGCCTGTACTATTACTGCTGACCGCTGTCTGGTACTGGGGAATCCGTCTGACAGGCAACTGGGCCTATACCTTTCATGGAATGAGTCACGAGGACTGGCGCTATACCCGCTACCGTCAGACGCAGCCGGCAATTCTGTTCCATATAACCAACTTCTTCGGTCTGAACATGATACCTACCGTACTGGTCTTTGCCGCAATGCTACCCGGCTTCGGACTTTTCCAGGAAACAGCCACCGCAGGTATTATCCTGTGGGCCGGCTTTGCTATATGCATTGCAGCAGCCACCATCCAGCTGATTGCCGACACGCAGATACACAATTTCCGCAAGACCCATCCCGGACAATACTGTGATGCGGGACTGTGGAAAAAGGGCCGGCACCCTAACTACTTCGGGGAAATATCCATGTGGTGGGGCGTTTGGGTGATGTATGCCTCACAGGAGGCGGTCAACTGGCTTATCTTATGCCCGGTTGCCATAACAGGTCTTTTCCTGTTCGTAAGCATACCGATGATGGAACGCCGGCAACTGCAGAACAAACCCGGATACGAAGAGTACCGCAAGCGTACCAGGATTCTGATTTAATATAACAAAAGTTTTCTTATGCATAGCATCAAGTATCTGATACTGCTGCTTCTGTCCTGCCTGCCAGTTGCAGGATACGGGATAAAGAACAGCCCGCAGGAAAAGATTGTAGTAGCTTACGTAACCTCATGGACCAGTGAAATGCCTGACCCGTGGGTAATGACACACATCAACTACGCTTTCGGGCATGTAAACGAGACATTCAACGGTGTACGCATAGACAACCCCGAACGTCTGCGCAAGATTGTCGGACTGAAGAGACAGAACCCCGCGCTGAAGGTAATGCTGTCTGTAGGCGGTTGGGGAAGCGGCCGGTTCAGTGAAATGGCAGCAACGGCAGAATACCGGACGGCTTTTGCCCGCGACTGCAAACGGATAGTCGAGGAGTTCCAACTGGACGGTATAGACATTGACTGGGAATACCCCACCCAGGGAGGTGCCGGCATCTCATCATCGCCAGAGGATATCACGAATCTTAACCTGCTGATGAAGACCCTGCGCAAGACCTTGGGGAAACGGAAACTGCTGACCGCCGCCACCGTCAGCTCTGCGCAGTTCTATGACCTGAAAACCTGTATCCGGTACATGGACTTCGTAAATGTAATGGCCTATGACATGGCAGACCCAAACCATCACCACGCCGCCCTCTACCCCTCGCCCATATCAGGATACTGCACCTCTTCCCAAGCTGTGGAGAATCATCTGAAGGCGGGTGTTCCCAAGGAGAAACTGGTATTGGGCGTACCCTTTTACGGAAAAGGGAAACGTGACGACGAAGGACTGCGACAGTTCAACCGTACTGGCATTCTGCAGGCCGGTTACGAGGAGAGATGGGACGAACAGGGCCAGGTTCCCTATCGGGTAAACGGCAAGGGCGAATTTGTATGGGGCTACGAGAATACACGTTCACTGGCAGCAAAATGCCAGTTTATCCTGGACAACAACCTGTGTGGCGGCATGTATTGGGACTATGCCAGCGACAATTCTCAGGGAGATGAGAGCAGAACGCTCTGTATAAGCCTGATGAAGAACCGGAAGGGTACAGAAGCGCCACGCAGGGTACTGGTACTGGCTGAACGCGGAGGACAGCATGAAGAATTCACTGCAGCAGGACTGCGATGGCTGGAGGAGCAGAAAAAACGCATGAACATGGAACTGACAATACTGGACCAGGCAAAAGACATCCCCCTGGGAGAACTGGCAAAATATCATCTGATACTGCAACTGAACTACCCGCCATACGCCTGGAGTGAGGCGGCAAAGAGGGATATGCAGGACTATATAGATAAAGGTATAGGCAGTTACATCGGATTCCATCATGCCACATTGCTGGGCGAATTTGACGGATTCGGGATGTGGGACTGGTTCTGGGACTTCATGGGAAGGATTCGCTTCAGGAACTATATTGCCGACAAGAGCGACGGAACGGTGCAGGTGGAAGACCACGCACACCCCGTCATGAAAGATGTGCCAGGCACCTTTATCATACCTGACGATGAATGGTACACATATGACTGCGACCCACGGCCCAATGTTCATGTACTGGCTCATGTTGACGAGTGCAGTTACACCCGGAATACGGACGTCAGGATGGGTGACCATCCCGTTATCTGGACCAATCCAGCCAAACGGGCCAGGAATGTTTACTTCCAGTTCGGACACAGCAAAAAGCTGTTTGACACCCCCGCCTTTATCTGCCTGCTTGAAAACAGCCTGCATTGGGCGCTGCACGACGGAGAATGACAATTCCACCACCAATAATAACAGATATGACAAAAAACATCAGACTACTGGTCCTGCTGACAGGTATCCTATGCTGTAGCCTGCTATCAGCCCAGAAAAACGGCGAATATGCCGCCAACTATGCAAGAGGTCCCCGTTTCCGTGCCTTGGTTCATTATGAGCCGGGAGCTGAGGAAGCCCATGTACAGTTCGACACACAGGCGATCGGATTCTTCCGCAAACTCACATTCGGTGAGGGATGGATAATGGATGTTACCACCTCGCTGGCAGATTATCCCTATGAGAGACTGAAGGACTACAGTATCATCATCAGCCTGAATGCGGCACCTGTGGGGAAGGAGCAGCGTGAGGCTTTCGAGAAATACATGGAGAACGGAGGCGGTTGGATGGGATTCCATGCCTCAGCCTATAATGACAGCAACACCCGATGGTCCTGGTACAACAAGTTCCTGGGGTGCGGAGCATTCTACTGTAACAATTGGCCCCCGCAACCGGCATTGGTTGAATGCGATACGCAGGAACACAGTGTTACCCGAAGCCTGCCGCAATCCTTTGTGGCTCCCGCAAGTGAATTCTATCAATGGCAACCCGGTCCACGGGAAAACCCTGATGTGCAGGTACTGGTATCCATATCGTCAAAGATGTATCCCTTCGGGCTGAAGGATGTGGTGAAATACGGTGACTTCCCTATTGTCTGGACAAACAGAAAATACAGAATGATATATCTTAATATGGGACACGGCGACGAAGCCTTCATTGATGCCACACAGAACCTGCTGTTCATAAATGCCTTCCGCTGGATTGTAAGCCGGGACCCTGACGGCGATCCCTTTAAGAAGTAGTATAAAGAAAAAGAAAAACTCCCGTCACAAAAATGACGGGAGTTCCTTATTGAATATATTACTAACCCTATAGTCTGATAATCATCAGAATTCGTAGATAACACCTACGCCAAGCACATCATTCCGGCGGATGTACAAATCGTTCTTATTACCCACGGCAGTAGGAGTGATTACAGAACGGTCCTGATAAATGGTGTGCATGAAGCCGAGGTCAAAGCTCAAATGCTCAATAGGCTTGACACGGACACCGAAACCGAACATATTGTTGGTGTTGTTGAAGCTGAGGTCGCTCATACCGGTATCAGAAATACCGTATGTGGTACGCTGCCATGAACCGGATACGGTCAGGTACTTACAGATATCGTATTCTACACCGATATTCATCTCCCAGGTATTGGCATCAATATCCCTGGCCAGGATATCAGGATTACCGTCAACTGGACGGTATTCACCAGCCTTGTATGTGGCAACGATTTCATTGCCGTCTTTATCAGTAACACCCTTCTTTACGGCGCTGTCAAAATAAACATTCCATCCGATCATCATACGAAGAGACTTGATAGGAGTGGCCATGGCACCCATAGAAAGGATACCGGGCAAGTCCTCACGCACCTTATAACCGTCACGAAACTTGGCCAGGCTGGACACTGCATTAGCCGCAATACTCAATGTACTGGTGTTCTTGTAAACCATCTTTGTAGGAATCTCATACTTAACAGCCAGATTCAGATAATCAGTAGCCTTCCAGTCAAGACCGATAATCGGAGTTACACCCCATCCCTTCTGGGTACAGTCCAAATCAATGCTTGAGAGTCGGGGATCCTGGTCAGCTGTTACAGGGACATTGCTGGAGGGATCCATGGGATTGGGAATAAGTGCAGTAATATTGTGGATATAACCGTCATAGCCGTTGTTTCCGTAAACCAGTCTTACGCCGGCAAAAGCGGACAGGTTAGGCAGAATCTTATAAGTACCGCCAATCTGAGCACCGAAGACATAAGAGTGACCCTCCATTTTAGAATCTAAGCTATAGCCCCTGAAATTAGGAAGCCCCACAGCTGAGACTATAGTCCCGCCAACCAGGGATTCAAAACTTCCCAGACCATTGGGGAAGTCACACTTACCTCCACCACCGGTAACGGCAAAATGGAAATTTGCGCTCCACTTATCCCTGTTATAAGAAACAGAAAAAGAAGGAATGACGGGAGCCTTAGCCGTTCCCTTGTACTCATGAGTAGTCTCGCCTGGCCTTGCAGCGTTATACGGGAACAAGGGGAATGTGGTAGTAATATTGCGCTGCTGCCACACGCTCATGTTAGTTAACTGAAAATGCCAACCGTTAGCCAGGAAAGCAGTTCCTGCAGGGTTGGCATACATACCGGCAATGTCGATAATACCGTTCTGAGACATCTGGCGTTCAAAAGAAGCATTCTGATTAGAATTTGTGTTCAGGCCACCAGCCATAACAGAGGCTGACAGGCACATTGTAAAGGTTGAAATAAGTAGCTTTTTCATTCTTTTTACCTTTGGTTTAACATAAATTTCGGGTGCAAAGGTAACACAAGAATATGAAGTGTGCAAATTTTTAAAGAAAAAATGCACACAAAAATAAAAAATGTGCAAGAAGAATGAATTAAAATTAACCTTTTTTAGCCACAGACCACTTCATTCATGGATACATCATGTTCCTCAGAAGGAATACTGGCAAGGAACTGGAAAGGATAGCATACACCTATCTTATAAGTCTGGGGTAACTGTGGCAGCAAGCGGTCGTAATAACCCTTACCCCTACCCAACCGGTGACCGGTAGCATCGAAGGCCATACCGGGAACAAGAGCCGTCTGCACCTGCCCATACAGTTCCCTGGGGAAGAGCGGACCTACAGGTTCCATAATATTATACGCGCCCACGCGCAAGGAATCCTCACCCTGATAGACTCGTAATTCCAGTTCATCCCCGACAACAACAGGCAACAGCACCTTGTGTCCTGCCTGATAAGCCATCCGGATAAGAGGACGCACATCTACCTCGTCAGGCAACGGGTAGTAAAGCAGAATGGTAGCCGTTACACTCCACTGACCTCCATGCACAATACTGCTACAGACGGCTTCAGACATAGCATCCAGCTGTTCTGAAGTATAAGAAGCCTTTTGCTGACGGATAAAACTGCGGATCTCTGATTTCTCTTCCATAAAGAAAAGCCCCTCCCGCCATGGGGAGGGGTTAAAAATAAACGATAACAGGTTGTTAATTTATTTCTTAGACTTAGCTTTCTCCTTAGCCTTGTCATACTTTTCCCATAACTTTTTCTTGACGGCACGTTCCTTCTGAGCATCCGTGCTGGCTTTGGCAAGCTCCTCGGCGGCAGCCTCATCAGCAGGAGATGCGTAAGCATGACGGTATCCCTTGGCAACGTTCCAGTAACCGCGAGTAAAGTCAGGGAATTCTACTGCGGCACAGTTGTGGTCCATACTGATGGTACCCAATTCTGCCAGACAGCACCATTCTGCCAGGTCATATACATCCATGTCAAGGGGAAGGCCATTCTGCAGACAGTAAACCATACGGGCATCCATGATAAAATCCATACCGCCATGACCGCCTACACGCTTAGCCATTTCACCATACTTCTTCAGGATGGGATGCTGGTACTTTTCAACCAGAGCCTTCTGCTGGTCGGCGCTCATGAAAGCATGAGTGTCAAGCTTATCAACCTGCGGGATACCGCTCTCCTTGACAGCACTTCCGTCCAGGGCAAAACGTGCCTCAGGATACTTGGTGGCATAGCCGTTAACACCAATCAGCTTATACAAACGGTTATAAGGCTGATAAGTCATAACATTGTGCTGAATCATCACCATCTTTCCGTTTTCAGTACGCATCATAGTAGTAGTCTGATCACCGTTACGGAAGTCGGCAGGCTCCTTGCCCGTCTTCTTCTTCACATACTCCTTACCATGAGCACTCTTGGTATCCATGGCAACAAGAGTCTTGAAGCGGTCACCGCGATGGATATCCAGCGCCTGTGCAACGGGGCCAAGGCCATGTGTGGCATACAAGTCGCCACGGTTCTCCATATTGTACTTCATACGCCATCCTAATCCGTCAGGGTCAGAGCCGTCGGGATTTTTCCAATAATAATCCCAGAAAGGATCCAGATTGTGGATGTAGGCACCTTCTGCGCTGACAATCTCGCCGAATACACCCTGCTGTGCCATATTCAGGGCATTCATCTCATACCAGTCATAGCAGCAGTTCTCCAGAATCATACAATGCTTACGTGTCTGTTCTGAAAGATTGATAAGTTCCCAACACTGCTCCAGATTCATGGCACAGGGCACCTCAATGGCAGCATGCTTGCCGTTCAGCATCGCACACTTGGCAACAGGGAAGTGGTGATCCCAGTCCGTAGCGATATAGACCAGGTCAACGTCTGAACGACGGCACACCTCCTCATAGCCCTTCTCGCCGCTATAGATATCTGCTGGCGGAAGACCGGCCTTACGCAAGTAGTCCTGACACTTCTCGGCACGCTTTTCCTCATAATCGCAAAGGGCGACTATCTGCACACCGGGAATATAGGTAAAGCGCTCAACAGCGCCGGGACCACGCATACCCAAGCCCACAAAGGCCACACGGACAGTTGACAACTTAGGAGCCGTCAGACCCAGAACATGCTGCTGACCGGCAGGACGCTGTGGGGTATCTATGACAATCGTACCTTCCTGGAAATGGTATTTGGTACTTGGACTAAGGCTTTGCGCCCATACTGTAACACTGGCAGAGATAACTGCCAAAGTAAGAAAAATGTTTCTTTTAAGGTTCATAATGTGTAATTCACTGGTTTGTTTAGGAGCAAAGATATATATAATTTATGAAAAGAAACGCATTTTGAATGTAAATTATGCTTAAATCTCAACTTTCCACACTTTTAAGTGCGTTTTTTCTTATAAATAATGTATATTTGCAGTTCATAAAGTAAGTACGTGGAGAAAAAGAGCCTTTTAGGAATGACCCTTGACGAGCTGAAAGCCGCCATCACAGATGTCGGTCTGCCCGCCTTTGCCGCCAAACAGGTGGCACGATGGATATATGTACAGCACGTGGGGGCTATTGACGAGATGACCAATATCTCCCTGAGAAACAGAGAGATCCTGAATGAGCACTACACCATAGGATGTGCCGCCCATACTGACTGTCAATGCAGTATTGACGGAACGCGGAAATACCTGTTCCCCACCCGGGACGGCCAGTTGGTAGAATCCGTTTACATACCGGACGGCGAACGTGCCACCCTATGCGTAAGCAGTCAGGCCGGGTGCAGAATGGGATGCCGCTTCTGCATGACAGGCCGGCAAGGATTCGGAGGCAACCTGACAGCGACAGATATACTGAATCAGATTTACTCCTTGCCGGAAAGGGACACCCTTACCAATA
>JAEEGK010026132.1_pt1 | contig 11914 bp, 1 predicted proteins | sample 8958771 | NCBI WGS metagenome assembly JAEEGK01 (sample SAMN16246547, study PRJNA631951) | gut metagenome | biome: gut microbiome; feature: rumen; material: SC-attached | host: Bos | place: Iran: Karaj | collected 2018-10 | reverse complement strand
AATACGGTTCTACTTCGATAAGGACGACCCTGTAATTGAAGAAACAAAGGTTGGTACTTCACGAAAAACAATAAATACTCATGTTGAACTTGAAGGTATTGCTTATGATACTAATAAGCTTAACCGCATTGAAATAAAAGAAGGAAGTACACTTAAAGCAACAACTGAAAGTAATCCTGCTGAAGGTGTAGTTTCCATAACATTCACAAGCGGCACTTTGACTGGCTCAACATCATCTGATAATGCAGGAACATGGAATGCAGCATTTGCAGATAATGCATTCACTGATAGCGAACATACCTTTACTATAACAGCTTATGATATTTCGGGTAAATCAAAGACATTATCAAGAAGTGTTCTGGTTGATAAAACTTTGCCGACAATCGACACAAATACAGTAACATCTACTCCAACAGAAATTAATTCAACTGATTGGTATGGTACACGCTCTATTCAGATAAGTGTTACAGCATCAGATAAGAATGCTTCTAATGTAGACGGTTCGGGTGTTGAAACTGTTGAGTATTCAAAAGTTGCATATAATGCAATAACTTCAAATACTGATTCTGCAGAAACATATAGAAGCTGGCAGCTGTTAAGTGGTAGTTCGGGTTCTTATTCAGGATTTGTTACCTTTGACCACGATGGTATGAATAAATACTACATACGAGTAAAAGATGTTGCAGGAAACTACAGATATGATAACGACGGAACATCTGTTTATATAGATTATACAGCTCCGGCTTCTGCAGACTTGATAAGTGTTGATGGTGAAGAAGCTGGTGAAGGTGAAGGAAAGTTTGCAGGAACCAAGCTTACAAATGGAAATAGTAATATTACATTTAAGATGACAGCTGGTGATGATATAACAGCCGGTGCCGTAGGAACAGGTGCAACCGGTATTGGAAGCATAAAGATAATAAAGATTGGTACAAATGCACTTAGTACAAATGAACAGATTCCTCTTAGTTATAATGAAACTACAGGTGAATGGAGCGCAGAGATTCCAAATAATAAGATTTCTTCTGGAAATGTTGATGTTCGTGTTACCGATGCGGTAGGAAATTATTCTGATTATTCTCTGTTCCTGATTGATTATGATAACAGATATCCTTCTGTTTCAAAACCAGTTATTGGAGATGCAGATAATAGTGTAGCCGGAATACAGGTAAATGGTGTTACAAAAATATCAGGAAATGCTTCTGACAACAGAGAATTGGTAAGTGTACAGTTACAGTATTCTACAGATGGTGGTTCTAACTGGATAAATGCCGGCAGCCCAATTACTGAAGATCTTGCAAACTGGTCTACTACATTTGATGTAACAAAGAATACCGATAATACAGCAATTGCTGATGGAACAACAATTCTGTTCAGGGCAATAGGTAAGGATAAGGCTGGTAACGAAGGTAACTCTGGTAACTCTACAGCTGCAATTGATGCTGAAAAGCAAATATCTGTAAAAACAAGTGAAGATTCTGACAGACCAATAATAAGAATCAACAATCTTGCATTTACTGGAATGAGCAGTGAAAATGCAGTAATGCATAAACGTTCAGATATTTACGGAACAATTTCTGATGATGATGGAGATATTCAATCAATTAAGGCTTCTGTAAATGGCGGTTCAACTTGGACTGATATTGCTGTTGAAAACGGCAGCTGGACACATACATTAAGCGATGGACCACAAACACTTCTGTTTAAGGTAAAAGATAAAGCTGGTGAAGAGTTTGTTTCCAGTGATGCAAGTAATGCAAAACCTTATGGACCAAAGATTATTGGTAAAGATGGAGTAAAACTTGGTTACAAGGCAGAAGGCGAAACTGCAGCAACTCCAAATAACTTACTTTATCTTAGAATAGATACTCATATACCTAAGATTCCTGAAGGTGATTTATATTACATAGAAACTGAACCTGGAGAGCTTTCTGATGCAATGCTTGCAAATCCTTCTGCATATCCTGAAGAAGGGGAGAACAAATGGAAGGCTCTGACAAACATAAGCGGAACTCATGGTGGAATTGGTTCATTTATGTATTTGATGTATAAGGTTACCGATAACAACGGTATAAAATCGTCAACAGTAAAAATTGGTAATCATGAAATTACAATTAACTCAAGTACAGCCTTAGATACTCTTATAGACAATGTATTTACTGTAAAAAAGATGAAAACAGGTTCTGAAACAAATGAAAGTAATGAAACTGTAGAATATCAGCAGGTTGTTTTAAAAATAAATACAGGTGCTGCTCTTGGAGATGGTGCTTTAACACTTTCAATAATTGGTAAAGATAATGCAGATTCTGATTCTTCGGAAGCAAAACAGGTAATTTTATTCGATAACGAAAAGCCAACAATTCAGATATTGAGCCATCAGACAGATGGTATGAGTGTTTACGGAAGTCTTCCTATAAATGTAAATGGAAATGTAAATGAGGTTTCATCAGTTTGGTTTGCACTTTCAAAAGATGAAAATGAACCGGCTGAAAGTGCATTTACAAGAATCGATGAATATCAACAGACTGCATTAAGCTGGAAGATTGTATTTGATAATTCTTCAAATGCTGCTATCGGTACAGCAACAGAATATCATACAGATTATATGAATACTTATGTTCAGAGTTTACATACTGTTTTAATCACCAATAACTATAATGAAATTAATCCTGTATGGTTGTGGATGTATGCGGTTGATTCCAAGAATAATAAATCTGAACCTATAAAACGAAAGCTCAATGTAATTCCTCAGGGCGATAAACCTAATATTGAGATTTTGTATCCTACATTTGAAACTGATAATGCCAGTCATTCTGTAGGAGGAACAATACGAGTTACCGGTTCAAGTGATATTGCGGCAAATGAAATTGCGGGTATCTATCTGCAAATTGACCCAAGTTATGATGGAAATGACTTTAATTCTCATTGGGAAGACGAAATAGCTTACTTAAAAACACAGTATACTACGCTTTCGTATTCGGTTGTAAATATTTCTGATGAGGTTACCAGCGCACCGGCAGATTTAAAGGGAATTAAAGCAAATGGTTTATTCAGCTGGAGTCTTACTTTGAATCAGTTGAAGGAACTGAACAGTAAGATTGGAAATAGTGATAAGGAAGGTTGTTATTACCCTGAAATTGTTGAAAACGGAGAAAGTCGAAAGGTTGCTGTACGTGCTTATGCAGTAAGTAAAACAGGTAAAGTAAGTGATGTTGACGAAATCTGGTTTACAATGGATCCAGATTCTCCTACGTTTGGTGAATCACAGCCGTTACAACTTGTTCAGTATGATTCAGAGAATAATATTAAAGCACGCAGACCTTATGAATCTGGAATGTACATAAATGGTCTATGGTATTTGATTGGTTCTGTTGAAGATGAAGCAGGAATAAGCAAAATTATATGGACAGATAAATCTGTAAATGAAAGTGCAAGTGGTAATGAGATACAGAATAATGCTGATTGGTGTATACCTTCAGGAGAGAATTATTATCTCAATATCCCTGTAGGAAATAATACAGAAAATGGTTTTGGTACTTTGAAGTATCAGATTGAAATTACTGATAAATCTTCTGAGCATAGAACTAATAGTACAGAGATATTCCTCAGATATGATAATAAAGCTCCTGATTTTGAAGCAAAATCTAGTAACGTTGCTGCAATTTCTGCAACTGAAATTAACAGTATTACTCAATCAGATGGAACTTATTCACTGAATGGAACATTTGGTGAAGCAAGCAGCAGTACACAGAATCAATCTGGATTTAACAGAATTGCTATGTACTTTACAAGGGAAGGAACAAAAACAGGGGATACCGGTACCAATGAATATCTTGTTGATCCAATGCAATCTACTGGAGATAATGGCGATGCCAACTGGTATAAACTTAATGATTTAAGAAAATATGACGGCATGTACTGGATTGAAAAAGATAATGCAAGTGTAGACTTGAATGAACTTACTCTTACATTAACCGATACAGATCTTAATGTTGTACGTGTTGGTGCATTATGTCGTGTAAATGAAGTTGCATATAGAATCAATGTGGTGAAAAAGAATAATTGGGGTGAAGATGCAACAGAAGGTTCTGTAACATTAACTCTTAATTCTCAACTTACAACACAGGAAAACCTTACTGTTTACTTTGGTCTTGCACAGATTATTGATAATACTGTAAGAGAAGCTGGTACGACAAACCTCTATAATAAGGAAGCGGTTTCTCAATTATTCGATAATGATGACGGTGACCAGATGGTAGAAGGTGTAACCGATAACGGTGCAAGTGCAAGCTGGAATGTATCAATCGATTCCCGCTATATCTACGATGGTCCTGTTAAATTGAACTTTGTTGCTTATGATAATGCTGGTAATTATAAAGAAGTTTCTTATGATTGTTCAGTAAATAACAATGGTCCTCGTCTTGCAGGTCTTCTTTATGGAACTGATGATAACGGTAGTGGTGAAGTTGAAGATAACGAACTTAAAAAAGGTTATCATAATATTTATGCAAACGGTGTAGATAACAGAACTAAAGTAACTTCAATTACAATGGAAACAAATGCAAGTGGTGTAAAAAACATTCTTACTGAGGATGACCGTGTAACTGTAAAGGGAGCTTTCAAAGTTGTACCAGAAATCGTTGGTGGTAACAGAGGTATTGGTTATTCTTATAAGTATATTGGAAAGAATGAAGAAGATGAGTATGTTAGGAAAGAGACTGCTATCGTAACCAAGAGCAATAATAATATTGTTGATCTCCGAAACGAAGCAACTGACCAGCACGAAGCGGAAGATATGGGAATTACCATTAGTGTAAGGGATTTCCTGAGAAATAATGTAAAAGAAGGTGAACAGATATTAGAATTTACAATTTACGACCATACAGTTTACACCGAAGATCCAGAACAGTATGGCGCAGATACAAATAAAGCTTACTTTGATGTACCTATTGCTCTTGTACTTACAGATACTAAAGTTCCAACAGCATGGTTGAAGCCGTTCTATTGGAAAAAACTGAGAGATAACTCTATTTATGATTCTGCTAATCTTGGCGAGGATAAAGGCATTTCTGATTTAGCTGGACATATAGAGCTTGAATCAGATTGGATTACATCGGCTGGTCATAATTATGCTGATGCAAATGTTATTCCGGCTAATATTAGTGATGATGATCCTAAGGTTTCTGGTAAAGTTTCTATAAAAGGTGCTGCTAATGATAATGTTCTTGTAAAAGAATTATATATAAAGATTCCAACATTAAATGGAAATGAAGGTTTTGTAAAAATTTCATAACGTATTACAGCAGGAGAAACTGTTACTGATGGTTGGCATCAGCTGTTGGATATTGAAGGAGAATCTACTAATTGGTATAGTCCTGGCTCAATGGAAACTAATGGTTGGGAAGTAAGTGGTATTAAGGATGAATCTTCTCAGGATAAAGGAAATACAGTTGAGTTTACATTTAGTTTTGATTCTTCAAGAATTACAGATGTTGCTGCTGCAAATGTTACGATTCAGGTACAGGCAAAAGATCGTGGTTCGGTATATAATTATGACGAAGATGAAAATGGTGATGTAATTCGTTATTTGTATAAAGATAAAAAGAGTTCTGAGCCTGAAGAAAGTACAGTAACAACTACTGAAACAAATACAAGTCTTTATAGAATTGATATTGTTCCATATATCACAAAAATAGAAACAAAACTTAGTTCTCTGAAGAAGAAAAACTGGTCTGTTTACAGTAGAACAGCGCTTGGTCATTATCCTGTAGCCGATACAGAAACTATTAAACTGTACGGATTCAATTTATTCAATGCTGACGGCACAATAAAGGCTGTAGTTACGGATGGTTTGTATGAGTCTACAGTTGAAGGTTACCAGACCCATGGAACAGATGAAGCTTATGGTGATTATGTTGCAATAACGATTCCTAATATGAAGTCTGGAAATCTTGTTCTTAATGTCAGTTCAATTCCTATGTTGAATAATTTCAACAATAACAATGCAATTGGTGGATATGATGGTAATTATACAGATGAAACTTATGCTTATGCTTACAATCGTATACCTAATAAGGATAATAACAACCGTCTCACCGATGATGTTGTTCTTGATGTTTGGGAGTTCCATTCAAATGCAGTAGTTCCGATTAGTGGAAACATTGAACAGCCACAAATGAAGATTAATCCAGTTACAGGACAGCTTGGATTTGCATTTGTTAATGGACCTTTGTACTTTAGCATGCCAGGAAAGATTGGAAATAAAAATTATTCTTATCAGTATTGGTGTAATTCTCTGGATTTCTTTACATCTGTAGGCTTGGCTTATGATGCAAATGGTCATTCTTATGCGGTTGCTGCAGGTGGAGATATTAATGTAAATACTGCAGATAAGTATGTATTTATGACTGATTTTTGGGGAAAAGCAAATGATAACAAAGAGGGTTATAGTACAAAACTTTCTGGAAATGCAGTAAGAATTGAATCTGTTGGTATGATAGGAACAAAAGATGATACCTCTGATACTACAAAATATTTTGAAAAGCAAAGAATTAAATCTTCCAGTCTTGTAACAAGTGTTCATGATGATAATGCAAATGTTTATCTTGCATATTATGATTCTATGACGGATGAAATTCGATTTAAATATGGAAGTACAAACAATATGGACAAAACATTAAATCGAATATATGGCGATGGTGTTTCTATGAATGCAACGCAATATAGAAACTGGTATATTAAATGGAAGAGGGGAGATTTAGAGGGAACTCAATATAGCCAAACAAAGCAACTATTATTAAAACATGGTTATGATGCAGGAACAAAGGTCGAGGTTCGTAATGGTAATACTAAACTGGGCGATTATGAAATTGCAGAAAATTGTACTAATGAAACACGAATAACAGATGGAAATGCAGAAGGTACTACTTGGGATGCGAAAGCAAATGTTGCGATATTTACGGGTGAAGATATGGCACCTTTAGTATCAAGTTTTATACTATCTATTGATCCAAGCAAAACAGAAGAGGAAATTCTTGGAATTAAAGAAACTGTTTCTGAAGATGGACAGACGGTAACGTATTCATTAGACAATTCCAATTGGACAAGTGGTAAGAATTATAAATCTGCTATAGAGAATATTAAAGTGTATTCATATACAACATCCGCAACATATGCACCTGGTGATGGATTTGATAATTATCATAATACGGAAGTACCTGAAGGAAAAACATATCCTCCTAGACCATATAATGTAGACTATGTTTCACTTATTGCGGGTGAAGGAACCGGAAGAAACGCAGGTGAATATGTTTCAATTGGAGTAACGCAAAAGTCTGAATCAGATGATAGTGACGTTGTAGTTGTTGTATGGTTTGACCAGAAAAATAGATGCTTAAAATATGCTTATAATGATGATCCTACAACAGACCGTGCTGGTGTTACAGATGGACAGGCATGGAAAGGCGTGCAAGAAATATTTGCAAATCTGGAAGACTACGAAAATGCCGGTGAGTATTGTCAGCTTGCCGTAGATGCAAATGGTGGAATACATATTGCTGCTTATGACGGTTCTAATTCTGATATTGTGTACGCATATTTGGAGTCATATAGCGATAATAATCCTAAAGTTTGTGTTGTAGATTCAGCGGGAGTTGTAGGTTCAAATCTTACAATTGATGTTGCTCTTAATGAAAACAACAAGGCAATTCCAAGAATAAGCTATTACTCAAATTCTTGTGTAAGACCGAAACTTGCTTATCTTGTAGATACAATAACTTCAAATCCTGCAGGTGCTATTGAAGAAGAATTTACAGGTAAGTGGGAAGTAACTGTTGTACCAATTGAAGGAGAAAAAACTTTAAATATGCAAAGTGCACAGTATAACAAGATAAATGTAGCGGTTTGGAAGACAGTAGAAGGTGTTATCACAACTTCAAATGATACAAATACATATACTCCAGGAACTGAAACAGCTGCAAATAATAAAAATATTTTGAATGCATTTAATTCCGATTCTTACGGCTTCGTCTACGGAAACGGAACCAGTAATGCTGTTCTTGGTTATGCAGTTAAGAATGATTCAGGCAGTACTATCGAAACCGCCCAGATGAAGTAATTTTTCGGGTCAAGTTCTGAAATGACAAAGGGACTTGACCCGAAAACTTTCCTTATTTTTGTAAAAAATCTCAAAAAAACAGGGTTTTAACCTTTAAAAGTAAGGTTTTTAATCAATTTTTGTTGCTTTTTTATAGTTCTGTGGTATTATAATAATGCAGGTTATGCTGTAAAAAAATAGGCGTATAATCAGCAGATAATTAAAAATATAAAAATTTATTTAATCGTTTATTCCTACCAAAAGTAATCAAAATAATCCAAAAGTTTAGAGTGAGATAGTTTATCTTATACGGAAATAACCTTCAAAAACGGGCTGCGCTTGGGGTTCATAGGGCAAAGTCCAGAAAAAAGGGGTGTGTATATGAGAAGAACTGGTTTATTTTTTGGTTTAGTAACAGTATTGGCTATTTCGATTTTATCTTGTGATGTAGAAATTGGTTTGGGTGCGTCAGTAGATACTCGTGCTCCAGAGCTGACAATACAAAATCCTCCTGCAGGTTCTGTAATCAGGGATGTTTTTGCCCTGAGTGGAACTTGTGGAGATGATGGTACCATAGCAAGTATTACCGTAGAACTCAGACATACTGAATCTGATAATATTATACCTCCTTTTGAAAGTACTTTCAGTCAGAATGATGGAACCTGGTCGTGCGAAATCGATCCTTTTTCTGAGAAAAAACCTGTTCCAGATGGTTCCTACGAAGTAACTGTAACCATTAAGGATAATGCAGAACGCGAAACTATCCGTACAAGAGCATTTACCATAGATAATACACCTCCTGTTCTTGCTATTACACGCCCTTCTGCTGCTGCAAACGCAGTCTCAGAAAACGATTTTGATACCTTTGGACAGGAGTTCGTTATTGAAGGACACGTTGCCGACACCTGTGAACGAAGATATATCTCTGTAGATGTTTTTGATATGGAAGGAAAACTAAAATATTCTACACTCGATGCAGAAGATGAAGATTCAAGACTCATAAAAATTGACTCAGACTTTAGTACTACAATAGCTAAATGGAAAGATGATGCTTACAACGCAATTTATTTTGATAGTGAAGAAGAAGCCAATAGCCAAACTGGAATTGCAACAAAAACAAAGAAGTTCTATTGCAAAATAACTGTATACGATAGTGCAAGAAAATATCCTTTAGACATCAGCGAACTTGTTCCAGATGATTTGCTCGGAAATAGTGCAGACTACTTCTATATGTATGAAGGTGAATTATATAACACTGTTTTCGATTCTTATGGCATGACAAACGCATATAAGTTGTTAAACGGTTCTTATTCAGAAGATGGATCCCGCACTCTTGAAACAACACCTGATACAGCAAAAGAGGCTCTCAAAAACGATGAATATCAGAAAAAAATGGGCTTCCTGTCTTTAAATCCAAGTAATAATCCGTATTTTAAGGTTTCCGGACATGACGCCTTAGATAAAGACGAAATGGAAAATGGAACAGTCTTTGACCTTACCGAAAACCACATAACAAACAATTCAACTATAGTTGTAGAAGTTTACCCTGGTCTTGACCAGACTCCTCTTGAGCCAGACACACTTGGTCTTTATCTTTTAAAGGCAGATGATTTTGGAAAGGCAGCAAATCAAGATAAAATATGGCTTGTACGTCCGTTGTCAGAAATCCCGCAGGAAAATAAAGATGAACTCGAAAAAAGAACAAATGTCATTTCTAAAATCGGTTCAACTTATAAGTTTACAATTGATATTTCAACCAAAAATCCTACAGCAGACGGTAATAATCTGTTCGCAGGTGAACGATACCTTTTTGGTGTACAGGGAATTGATAAGAAAACTGTTACTGTAAGTAATGCAGGAACAACTCTTGGCTTTAAGCTTGTAGAAAGTGGAACAGCACCAACCCTTACAATAAAGAGCGTATCTCCAAAGTATATTACAACTAAAACAGACTCAGTTATAGAAGATGCAGCAAAAACAGTTAAAGTTACAATGGCATTTGCAGGAGATTCTCCATTCAGACTCAAAAGAAGCGTAAATGACGGAGAAGAAGTTGAGATTATAAAGAGTGAAGATAACTTTAAAGAGTTCGAAAAAATAGATGAATATACACCAACAGAAGAAGAGATTGCTTCGGGTCAAGTTTCATCGGGCAAAGTTTCAATCAGATATGTTCTTACAGGTAACAACAATCTTACAAATTATGCAGAGGATGTTTTCTATGTTGATAATGAACCTCCTGTAGTTATAAGTCTTGAAGTTCCAGATACTAAAAAAACAGAAAACAGTTCCTTCAAGTTCTCTGGTGAAGTTTCAGATGGTAATTCAACGGAAAGCTCAAAAATTGCAGAAGTACAAATGAAGATTACCAGTCTTGATGATGAAGATAATCCAATTAATGATGAAGAAGGTAATCCTATTGCTTCAGAATGGGTTACTGTTGGCGATACAGATAAATGGAATCATATAGTTGTTTTCCAGTCAGCTGATGATGAGTTTAACAAGGTATTCACAGTTGAAGGTAAAAAGAAGGTTGAAGTTCGGGCAATAGACGCAGCCGGAAATATGAGTGAAATCTTCATAAAGACTTTCTTATATGATACAGACAGTCCTAATCTTGCAGTTCAGACATATAAGATGGGCGATGATGCTGCACAACCAATAAAGAACAATTTCTTTATAAGCAAAGGCTTCTCAATTTCCGGAACAGTAGAAGACGGCTATGGAATAGAATCTCTTATTTTGCAGCAGACTAAGGAAGGAGAAGATTATTCTACACAAATCGCAATTACTGTAGATAATAATGGAAACTGGACAATTGGAAATCTTCCTCGTAAAGAAGATGCAGACGAAGTTCTCCTTGAAACAGGTGTTTATAGTTTTGTAATTACAGCAACAGACTCTGCAGGGAAAGAAGAAAAATCCGCAATCTACAAGGCCGAAATAGACCGTGATAAACCGGTAGTAACAATTACAAGTCCGAAAGATGGAAGTACAGTAAGTGGAAGTACCTTCCGTTTTACAGGAACTTTAAATGATGAAGGAACTGGTGTAACCAGCTATTCCTATAAGTTTGTAAAAGCTGGTGTAAACAAAGACAGTGTCAGCTGGATACTGGAAAATACAACTTCTGATGAATGGAGCTTCTACAAAGAGCTTGCAGAAGGAACAACTTCACAAGCATCTTTTCTTTGCGAAGGTGAATGGAGCTTATTTGTAAGAACAGTAGACGGTGCAGGAAACGAATCTGCTGAAGTTGAACATAAGTTTACAATAGATAAGAATATTCCTTCTCTTGAAGCAGCTATTGTTAGTACACCGGAATGTTTTAACAACCCTACTAATTCTGTTTGGTATTATAGTGATGAGCTTTCTGGTACAATCAGCTATTCAGATACATATGCAATGGATTCAAGTAAGCCATACTCATTCACAATGGGTGATGTTGATATAACTTCTTCTGTTGATGTTTCTGATGGAAATTGGACTATAAATAGTACTCCATCTTTGAATAATACTCAAAAGGTTCTTACTATAACTGTTTACGATAAAGTTGGAAAAACAAATAATAAGAGTTTTACAGTTTATAAAGATACAGCAGCTCCTACCGTAACCATAGAATATCCGGAACAGGGTGACCCTATAAGCAATTCTCAGTTCACAGCTCGTGGTTCTATTTCCGATGGTTCTGGTGTTGGAATAGACAGCTTTGTATATAGTTTAAATGATAGTCCTTATCAATCAATAAACTCAGAAATTGTAGGTTCAACCTGGACAAAAGAGTTTAATTTTGAAAACGAGCCTGAGGGTGAAGTTACA
>JAEEGK010026129.1_pt1 | contig 11915 bp, 11 predicted proteins | sample 8958771 | NCBI WGS metagenome assembly JAEEGK01 (sample SAMN16246547, study PRJNA631951) | gut metagenome | biome: gut microbiome; feature: rumen; material: SC-attached | host: Bos | place: Iran: Karaj | collected 2018-10 | reverse complement strand
CGTCCGAGACGACGCCGGTGCGCCCGACGAGGTTGAAGCCGTCCAGAACGATACAGCCGTTGTCGAGCGGCGAAATGCCGGATTCCCGGTAAAATTCAGCCAGCGCCGGGTCGTCCGGTTCGGGGTCGTGGTTGCCCAGCACCGCCCACTTGCCGTCTTTCGCGGAAAGCGTGCTCAGGATCGCCGCCACCTCGTGTTCGTCGCGGCACTCGTCCACGTAGCCGTGGTTGAACTGGTCGCCGGTGAACGCGATCAGGTCCGGATGCAGCGCCTCCGTTTCCCGGCAGATGCGGCGGGTCAGGCGCTCGCCCACGACCGCTCCGACGTGCAGGTCGGAGAGCTGCACGATGCGGTACGTCTTCGCTTCGCCGGCCTTGTTCTTCCGCAGATCCACCTCATAGCGCACGACCTGCGGATGCGCCGCGTGCAGCACGCCGCCCGCGACGATACCGATGGCAAACAGCGTCCCGATCAGGATCATCCAGGCGCGGAAATGGGGCGCCAGCACGTGCTTGTGCAGCGCCGCGTACACGATGTCGCTCAGCACGATCATGGGCGTGCCGTACATTAAAAGTCCCACGCCGATGCCGGAGATGCGCACGCCGGTGCGGTAGAGCACGGAATCCAGCTGCGCGTCCGTGGAAAAGCGCTGGAACAGCGCCAGCAGGATGGCGATGGCGCAGATCGACGGGCCCGGATTGACCCCGAAGATCTGCTCGATCGCGTAGCCGATCCGCACGCCGCCGTAGACGCAGCAGGCGATGGAAAAGACCGTGATCGAGCCCTTCGGCCAATGGCTTTTTTTATTGTTGTAGCGGTCCGTACGGTCCGCTTCGTTGAATTTTTTGAGCAGTTGCATGATAGGATCCTGTCCTGTCTGTTCCGTCTCCTACGTTCTCCACACGAACTCTATGCTGTAGCCCTCGATCTTGCCGGTCATGTTGAACAGGTCCCGCAGCACCAGTTCGGTGTTGCTGCGGACGTCGGACCAGAACGATTCGTCCTCCGCGAGGCGGCTCTCCTGCAGTTCCTTCAGCGCGCCTTCCATCCCGGCGTAGTCCGCCAGGCTCGTCTTCGTAAAGACCGAGTCCTTCAGGTCGTAGATGCGGAAGCTGTCGATCTCGAACTCGTGCGCCAGCACGGCCGGCTGGGGCAGGAACACCGAGATGACCTGCTTCGAATGATCGATGGATACCGACAGTTCTTTCAGGTCAATGCCGGCGCTGATCGTGCCGCGGTACGCGAAAATGGAGCGGTCCTGCGTAAAGGGCACGGCGAGGTCCGTTCCGAAGAACTTGCGTTCCTTCAGATAGTTGCCGACGGATTCGTAGTGATATTTGTAGGCGATCAGGTCCTTGGCGGACTGCACGGCTTCCATCAGCATGCCCGCCTCCACGACCGCGTCGTCGCCCAGCTCCACGGGCACCGGCACGGCGCCCACGTCCTGCAGCGCCTGCTGATAGCCCTCTTCATGCGCCTTCGCGACCCGGTGGTTCGTGACCAGGGTCACGGCGCCGAACACGGCCAGCGCGATGAGCGCTCCGATCAGGATCGGCTTAAAAGCGCTGTCTCTTCCCATACGTTGCCTCCTCTACCGCAAACAGAATTCCAGGATCTTTCTCGCGGTCTCCTCCTTGGACAGCTGGCCCAGATCGTGCTCGCCGTCCGGGGAGAGGATCGTGACGTGGTTCGTATCCACGCCGAAGCCCGCGCCGGCTTCCGTCAGCGTATTGGCGACGATGAAGTCCGCGTTCTTCTTCTCGAGTTTGACTCTCGCGTTTTTCAAAAGGTCCTGCGTTTCCATGGCGAAGCCGATCAGCTTCTGTCCCTTCTGCTTGCGCTCGCCGCAGGTCTTCAGGATATCCACGGTGCGGGCCAGGGGCAGCGCCAGGTCGCCGTCCTTCTTCTTGATCTTCTGATCCGAATAATCCGCCGGTCTATAGTCCGCCACAGCGGCAGCGAAGATGGCCGCATCGCAGTCCGCGAAGCGGCTCAGCACCGCGTCGGCCATGTCGCCGGCGCTCTCTGCGTCCACGACTTCCACGTTCACCGGGGCTGCCAGATTCGTGCGGCCGGTCACCAGGGTGACGTCCGCGCCCAGATCCCGGGCGGCTCTCGCCAGCGCGTAGCCCATCTTGCCGCTGGAGTGGTTCGTGATAAAACGCACCGGATCCAGGGATTCGCGGGTGGGTCCCGCGGTGACGACGATCTTTTTCCCGGCGAGCCAGCGGTCGCTCTCCATCAGGCTGCAGACTGCGTCGTAAATAACAGATGCCTCGGGCATGCGGCCTTTGCCGGTGTCGCCGCAGGCCAGGTAGCCGGAATCGCTGTCGAGGATGCGGATGCCGCGGCGCCGCAGCGTTTCGATGTTCTCCTGCGTGGCAGGGTTCTCCAGCATGTGGGTATTCATCGCGGGAACGACCAGCTTTTCGCAGGTCGCCGCCAGAAACGTGGACGTCAGCATGTCGTCCGCGATGCCATGGGCCGCTTTTGCGATAACGTTTGCGGTCGCCGGGGCGATCACGAAGACGTCGGCCTTTTTCGCCAGCGCGATGTGGTGCACTTCCGGGTTTTCATCCAGCGAAAACAGGTCGGTGACGACCCGGTTGCCGGACAGGGTCTGGAACGTCAGCGGTCCCACGAACTTCTCCGCGGCGGCGGTCATCAGCACGTGCACGTCGTGACCCGCCTTCTTCAGGGTGGATACCAGTTCGCAGACCTTGTAGGCCGCGATGCCGCCGGACACGCCGACCAATATACATTTCGATTCCATGGAGCAAAGCCTCCTTGTGTTCATTGAGAAAAAAGGACGATACTATTTTATCACAATACGGACGGGATAGGGACGGTCTGTCCCGCCGTCCTCACAGTTGTTCCAGGCAGGTCTTCGCGAACGCGGCGAACTTTGCGGCAGCGGGCGACCGGTCCTCCCGTTTCGGAAGAACGATCCCGATCTCCACGATCCATTCGGGATCCGTCGGGATGAGCCGCACACCCTCCGTGTCTTCCTCCTGTTCGATGATGCGGTTGTCGAGGGTCACTCCCAGACCCGCCCTGACCAGGAACAGGCAGGCCTGCGTATCCACCGCCCTGTGGCGGATGTTCGGCTGTATGCCCAGCGCAAGGAAAGCCCTGTCGTTGTCCGTCCCCTCCATCGGGTGCCTTCCGATAAAGTTTTCTTTTTCAAAGTCCTTCATAACATACACCCCCCGCCGCACGGCCGGATGATCCGGCGGAACGACGGCGACCAGGGGATCCTTCAGCAGCGGGATGAAATCAAAGTTTCCTTCCCTCCTGCTGGCGATCACGAAGTCCGCCTCCCGGGCCGCTACAGCCTGGCAGAGCCGGGTGCTGTAGCCCTGAAGGATCTCCACTTCGATCCCGGGATACTGTTTTGAGAAGGATGCGATCGTCTTTGCAAGCCATCCATAATAGTTGGGATATGCACATCCGATCCGGACCGTTCCCGTTTCCGCGCCCCGGAGCGCCGCCGTCTTTTCTTCGAGAAGACGCCCGGTCCGCACCATGTCCCGGATGCCAGGCAGGAGCTGCAGGCATTCCTGCGTCGGAAGGACGCCGTTCCGGTTCCGGGTCAGCAGGGGAAATCCGGCATCCTCCTCCAGGGACTGCATCATACGGGAGATCCCGGAAGGGGTATATCCCAGAGCAGCTGCCGCGGCGGAAAGATTGCCCAGATCCAATACGGTGAGCAGAGCTTCACATTTCTCTGTGTCCATTCATCAAATCTCCCTTGACTGATTGTCAAAGATTCGCTGAGCTTTTATCGCTTTTCTCAAAGATACGCCGGGTGTATACTCATGTCAAGAAGGGAACTGTTTTATGCATACAAAGCTCACCCGCAGACAATCCGAGATCCTGCTGGCGGCGGTCATTTCAGCCCGTGCCACCAGCATGCTCTTTTCCAAGATCGTCCTGGCCGGCATGGACGTCTTCAACCTGATGGCGCTCCGGTCGCTGATCGCCTTCGCCCTGCTGATCCCGCTGTTCCATAAGCAGATCTTCTCCGCCACGCGGAAGGAGATCCGCGCCGGCTGCATCATGGGCTCGCTGTTCTTCCTGACCATGGCGACGGAACTGGCTTCGCTGCGCTACGCGCCGACCAGCGCCGTGGCGTTCCTGCAGAACACGGCCATCGTGATCGTGCCCTTCCTGCAGGCCGTCCTGCTGCGCCGCATGCCGGAAAAGAGAGCCATCGCAGCGTCCCTGATCTGCCTCGCTGGCGTCGCCCTGCTGACCCTCGCGGGAAGCTCCGGCCCCGCCATCGGCATCGTATTGGCGATGGCTTCCGCCTTTGCCTACGCGTTTACGATCATCGCGACGGACCGGCTGTCCCACAGCGGCATCGATTCCCTGACCGCCGGCATCCTGCAGGTCGCCGCGGTCGGCGTGCTCAGCCTGGCAGCCTCTTTCCTGTTCGAATCGCCCCACCTGCCGCAGAACGCGGCGTCCTGGGCCTCGATCCTGACCCTCGCCATCGTGTGCAGCGGCTTCGGCTTCACGCTGCAGCCCGTAGCGCAGAGCGGCACGTCGGCGGAAACGGCCGGCCTGCTGTGCGCGCTCAACCCGCTGGTCGCCAGCGTGCTCGGCGTCGTCTTCCTGCACGAGGTGCTGTCCGCGAAGGCCATCCTGGGCGGACTGCTCGTCCTGGCAGGCATCCTCCTCTATTCCGTCAAAACAAAACCGGCAGAATGACCTGCCGGCAGCATACATGGGGACGGTTCCGCCGTCCTCATTCTTTTTCTTTTTTCAGCAGCATTTTCAGCCCGAAGAACACGATCAGCGCGCCGACGCACACGTTCAGAACGCTGGCAACAGACTGCGAGATGAAGGTCGAAAGGATCGTGCCGAGGATCGCGACGAACGTCATGAACAGCAGCGTCGCGGAAACGAGGCCGCACGAGAACACCAGCAGTTCTTTTTTACCGAATTCCTCCTCGATGATCTTCGTCGTCAGCACGCTGCCCCAGAACGCGATGGTCAGGGGGTTGGACAGGGTCAGCACGAGACCCTGGAGAAAGACGCTGGACGACGTGGGCTTGAGGTTCAGCCCCGGGATCAGGTTGACCCCGAACACGCCCAGGATGATATTCAGCCCGAAGAGGATCAGAACGAGCGCGCCAACGACCTTGAAGACCTTCCTGACGCTCTCTTTCTCCATGATCCTGCTGACGCCGACGCTCGCCAGCGCGATGTAGAACGCGTCGACCAGGGCGACTGCCAGCACGAGCGACATCGCCACCCAGAACCCCGCGTTTTTTGCCGTATTGAACACCATCAGGCACATCGGGCCGATGGCGATCTGCAGCAGCATGCCAAACCGCAGGCCGCTGAAATACCGTTGGATCATTTTTCCCCCTTAAACGTTGATCTCTTCTTTCAGGGTCGTCAGGTTGATGATCGTCGTTGTCGTGACCACGCCCGGGATCCCCTTCAGGAAATCGGAAATGAACGATTCCAGCTCGTCCGTGTCGGCGACGAGCACCTTCAGCAGGTAGTCGCTCTGTCCCGCCACGTGATGACATTCCAGAACGTGCCTGCTGCGCACGACCTCCGCCCGGAAGCGGTTGATGTTCTCCGTCGTGTCCAGCGTGACCAGGATAAACACGAGCAGTTTATAGCCCAGCGCCTTCCGGTTCACCTTCACCAGGTATCCCTCGATGATGCCGCTGCGTTCCATCTTGCGGATGCGTTCCGCCGTCGCGGGAACCGACAGCGAGACCGCCTTGCTGATGTCGGATGCGGTCGCCCGCCCGTTTTTCTTCAGTTCTTCCAGGATCTTAACATCGATATCGTCCATTTTGCCCTCTTATCTTTTTAAGAAATCATATACAGAAGGAGCAAACTATTCAATACAATCATTATAAATCAAAATCTTTTTAAGTTCATTCAGCTTATTCTTAAACATCTTGCGCGTCGCACGGCAAAGAAAAAGCGGGCCGCTCGCGCGGTCCGCTTTTCGATTGCAAATGTCCCATGGGGACTGTCCCCATGTGTACTTTTTTACATCTCGACGATCATGGCAGTGCCCATGCCGCCGCCGATGCACAGGGTGGCCAGACCCTTGTGAGCGCCTCTCTTCTTCATCTCATAGATGAGGGTGATGAGGATACGCGCGCCGGATGCGCCGATGGGGTGACCCAGAGCGATCGCGCCGCCGTTGACGTTCAGCTTTTCTTCGGGGATCTGCAGCTCTCTGCCGACTGCGACAGACTGCGCGGCGAACGCTTCGTTCGCTTCGAACAGATCGATGTCATCCACAGTCAGGCCGGCCTTGTCCAGCGCCTTCTTGGAAGCGGGGATGGGGCCGACGCCCATGATGGAGGGATCGACGCCTGCGGAAGCGTAGGAAACGATCTTGCACAGCGGGGTGATGCCCAGCTCTGCAGCCTTTTCAGCGCTCATGACGACCAGAGCAGCCGCGGAGTCGTTGATGCCGGAAGCGTTGGCTGCGGTCACTTTGCCGTCCTTCTTGAAGGCGGGCTTCAGCTTGGCCATCTTCTCGAGGGAAGCGCCGAACTTGGGATATTCGTCGGTATCGAAGACGATGGGGTCGCCCTTCTTCTGGGGGATGACCACGGGAACGATCTCGTCCTTGAACTTGCCGGCCTTGATGGCGGCTTCGGCCTTCTGCTGGGACTTCAGGGAGAACTCGTCGAGTTCTTCTCTGGTGATGCCCCACTGATCGGCAACGTTCTCAGCGGTCATGCCCATGTGATACTGGTTGAAAGCGTCCCACAGACCGTCGTTGACCATGACGTCGACCATCTTCGTGTCGAACATTCTCGCGCCCCAGCGGGCAGCGGGCATGGCGTAGGGAGCCAGGGACATGGATTCGGTACCGCCTGCGATGACGATGTCAGCGTCGCCGGCCTTGATGATCTGGGCGGCGAGACCTACGCTGCGAAGACCGGAACCGCAGACCTTATTGATGGTCATTGCGGGAGTCTCCTTCGGGAGACCTGCTGCCAGGGAGACCTGACGTGCGACGTTCTGACCCAGGCCAGCCTGCAGTACGCAGCCGAATACGAGCTCGTCGACCTGTTCGGGCTTGATGCCAGCTCTCTTGACCGCCTCTTCGACAACCGTCTTACCGAGGGTAACAGCGGTGGTGTTCTTCAGGGTTCCGCCGAAGCTGCCGATGGGTGTTCTGGCTGCGCTGGCAATGACTACTTCTCTCATGTGATTTGTCCTCCTAAAAATATTAGAAATCTTTGAATTATGTGCCTTAACTAATTTATTTTATTACATCTATGCCTACTTTTCAAGGCTTATGCCCCAGCTCCGCACGAGATCCATCATCTTCGCGTTCTCGTGCATCATCTGCACCGGCGTGATTGTGACCCAGCCGTCCTGCCAGGCGCTGACGTCCCAGGCGGGGTCGGGGTCGTCGCGGTATTTCGCTATGGATTCGTACTCCCAGATCTCGCTGTCCCCTTCTTTGCGAAGGAACCGGATGCCGTCGGTGTAATCGCGGGGGCCGATGGGGCAGACTTTGACGCCCTTCAGTTGATCCGCCGGGATATCCGGCACGTTGACGGAAATGATCGTATCCCTGGGCACGTTGCCCTTCGCGGCTTTCACGACCCGGGGAATGAGGGACGGAAACGCCTCGAAATGCAGGGCTTCGTGGCTGCACAGGGAGAAGGCGATGGACGGAATGCCCAGGAACAGGCCTTCCATGGCCGCCGAGATCGTGCCCGAATAGTGGATGTCGCGGCCCAGGTTCGAACCGTGGTTGACCCCGGTGCACACCATGTCGATGGGGATGCCTTTCGCGCGCAGGATCGAAACGCCGGTCTTGACGCAGTCTGCGGGCGTGCCGCTGCAGGCCCAGACGCCTTCGACGCGGTCGAAGCCTTCGGCGCTGTAAGGGGTCACGGTCTGCTCTTCGTGCAGGAAAAGCCCGTGACCCGCGCAGGAACGCTCCCGCGACGGGCCGAACACGTACACGTTCACGTCTTCCATGGACGCGAGCGCGTTGGCCAGGACCTTCAGTCCGTATTTGAAAACGCCGTCGTCGTTGCTGATGAGTATGTTCATAGAGTACCTCCGCAGAGTATTGTACCATACTTCGGGATTGAACATATGTTCTTTTTCCTGTATAATAGACCCATGCAGAACTTCGACGCCGTCATGGAAAAACTGAAGATCTTAACGGACGCCGCCAAGTACGACGTGTCCTGCAGCAGCTCGGGCAGCGAACGCCGCGGGCAGGACGGGCATCTGGGCAGCGCGGCCGCCATGGGCATCTGCCATTCCTGGACGGCGGACGGACGCTGCATCTCGCTGCTCAAGGTGCTGTACACCAACAAGTGCGTGTACGACTGCGCCTACTGCGTCAACCGCCGCAGCAACGAGACGCCCCGCGCCGCCTTTGCGCCGCGGGAACTGGCCGAGCTCACCATGGAGTTCTACCGCAGGAACTATATCGAAGGGTTGTTTTTAAGCTCCGCCGTGGACGGCAGCCCGGACAGGACGCTGGAGGAGATCTGCGAGTCGCTGCGCATGCTGCGGGAGGACTTCGGCTTCCTCGGCTACATCCACGCGAAGATCATCCCGGGAGGAAGTCCCGAGATCGTGCACCGCATCGGCATGCTGGCGGACCGCCTGAGCGTCAACATCGAGCTGCCCAGCCGCGAAAGCCTGGCCGCCCTGGCGCCCCAGAAGAACGCCGACGGCATCCTGAAGCCCATGCGGCAGATCACGGACACCATGGAGGAGCAGCGGTCCCTGACCGGCGCCGGCAACAAGTATTCGAAGTACCGCTACCGCCCGAAACAGCTGCCGGAAAACGGAATGCAGCTGATCGGCGAAAATGCGCCGCGGCCCGAAAGCCGTTCCTATGCGACGGCGGGTCTCGTGTTCCGCGGGGCGGGCAAGAACCTGACGCTGCGGCAGATCGACGCGAAGATGGCGGTCAAGGAGGAACGCTTCGCGCCTGCCGGCCAGACGACGCAGCTGATGGTGGGCGCCTCCGGAGAATCCGACCGGCAGATCCTGGCCCTGTCCCACGCGCTGTACAAGCAGTTTTTCATGAAAAGGGTCTATTTTTCGGCCTATATCCCGCTCATGGCCTCTCCCCTGCTGCCCGCCGTGGGCTCGGCCGTTCCGCTCACCCGGGAGCACCGGCTGTACCAGGCGGACTGGCTGATGCGCTTCTACGGCTTCGACGCGGGCGAGATCCTGGACGAAGCGCATCCGAACCTGGACCTGCAGCTGGACCCGAAGATCGCCTGGGCGCTGCGCCATCCCGAGTTCTTCCCCATGGAGATCAACCGGGCGAGCCCCGAGGAGATCCTGCGCATCCCCGGCGTCGGCACCCTCTCCGCCGCCCGCATCGTGCGCCAACGCAGGGTCGCAGCCCTGACGTTCGACGACCTGAAGCGCATGGGGGTCGTGCTGAAGCGGGCGAAATATTTCATCACCGTCGGCGGCCGCTATTACGGCGGACGGGTGCGGCAGGAAGACCTGCGCGAGCACATGATCCTGCAGTCCGGCGGCGAGCAGCTCGACCTGTTCGCGCAGACCGACGGGCGTTTTCTGGGTCAGCCGCAGCTGAAGATCGAATAACCATGGAATACCTCTACGACAACACGTTCGACGGGCTGCTCACCTGCTTCTACGAGCACGTCTACACGGAAAAGGCGGACAGCATCCTGCCGCTCCAAAAAGACGTGCAGCTCAGCCTGGGCAGGCAGACGCAGGTGCAGACAGACCTGGCGAAATCGGAAAAAGTGGCGAAGGCCATCGAAAAAAAGATCAGCCCCGCGGCGCTCCGCAGGGCTTACAACGCATGGCTGACGGCCGAAGACGGCAAGGAGATGGACGTGCTCCGGTACGTGTTTTTAGGCTTCAAACTCGGCCGCGAAGTGGATCGCCTCCACGGCAGCGAGACCGTGCGCCGCATCGACGTGCTGAACCATAAAGTATCCTGGGAAGCGGACCGCATCCTGGGCATCCTGCGCTTTTCGGTCATCCAGAGCCCGCAGGGCGAGGTGCTGTACGCGTCCCTCGCGCCGAACTGCGACCTCATCCAGACCATTATGCCCCACTTCCTGAACCGCTTCCGCGAAGAGCCGTTCATCATCCACGACGTGGGCAGAGAAAAAGCTGCCTTCGCGTCGGAAGGCAGCTGGGTCATGCGTTCTTTATCCAAGGATTTCTCTCCGCTGTACACGAAGGACGAGCAGCAGTATCAGGAGCTGTGGCGCGGCTATTTCCGCACGGCTGCGATCGACCAGCGCCGCAACCCGGCCCTGCAGAAGCAGTTCATTCCCACGCGGTACTGGCAGTACCTGACGGAGATGAAATAATACCGTTATTTTTTGCCGGCGACCTGGTACATGCGGTCGTCCTCGACGACCGCGGTGACCCGCAGAACCCTGGCAAAGAGTTCCGCCAGGTCCGCTGCGGGCAGCAGGCCGTTGGACACGTACTGCGCGCCTCCGTGATGGTGCGCGTTGATCTCCGCGCGGCTGAAGCCGTGGGCGACCGTCAGAACGCCGCCCTCCTCGAGCAGGTCCGCCAGACGCCGCACGAGCCGTTCGGGATCCGGAAAGTGCGGAAACGCGTTGTAAAGCACGATGCAGTCGAATTTTCTGCCGAGATCCGCGGTTTCCACGTCTCCGCAGAGCACGGTCACGTTGGGCTGGCGCGCGAATTTTTCCCGCGCGATCTGCGCCATGGACGGCGCGATATCGATCGCGGTCACGCCGGATACGCCGCGGGCGAGATAGTCCGGGATCAGCACGCCGGTGCCGCAGGCCACGTCTAACACGCTCTTTCCCGCGGAAACTTCCGCGTTGTCGAGGATCTTCGCGATCACGTCTTCTCTGCGGACCATGTCCGCGTCCCAGTCCTGCGCGAGCCGGTTAAAAAATTCGATTACGTCGTTGGTTCGGATCATTGCTTACTGGAAAAAGGTCTCCGTATCGATCTTCTGGTATCCGCCGAAGCTGGAAGGCATGGCGGCGATCGCGTCAGCCAGGTCTTTGCCGAAGAACACCTGCGTCACTTCGTTCGTCTTCGCGGTCATGTCGATGTCCTCGAAGCGGTCGGGATAGACGGTCTTGGCGATGAACCAGGTGTTCAGCAGAGCGATCTCGTAGTTCGTATAGTAAGCATTATACGCCATTTCGAGATAAACTTCACCCTCGTTCCACGCTTTGCAGGCGTCGAACATGCCGGGATCTTCCGCGTAGAGCGGCTTGATGTTCTTCACGGCCGCCGCGTCCATGATGATGATGTCCATATCTTCGCCCAGCGCCGCGAACTTCTCCTCTTCGATGGGCTGGATGCCGTTGTTCTCCAGGTCGTTCACGACGTTTTTGACGTTCGCCACGTTGAAGGATACGTAGTTCTGCGCGGTCATCAGGTGGTTCGTCGTGCCCCAGTTGCCCAGGCCGCAGATATAGACGGACGGTTTGTCCTCGTCTGCGACGTTCGCGGTGCGGCTTGCGATCTCCGCCTTTTCGCTCTCGACGAAACCGACGAGCGCCTCGGCTTTTTCTTCGCTGCCGAAGATCTTGCCCAGCATGCGCATGGAGCCGGCGAAGCCTTCGTCGAACACGCCCATGGGGCCGGCCTTCAGCGTGACCACAGGAACGCCGAGCTGCTCCTGCAGCGCGTCTTCCTTCTCCACGTCCTCATATTCGGAAATGACGATGTCCGGGCCGCAGGCCAGGATCTTTTCCGCTTCCGCCGCCTGCGCGTTCGGGCCGCCTACGCCGCAGGATGGCAGATCCGTGAAGGTATCGCCGTAGGCCAGCATATAGGGGCGCGCCACGGAATCGAACATCTTCGGACGCTCTTCGAGCATCGTGTTGTCGATATCCTCCACGCCGCACAGCAGGGAAACGTCTCCGACATAGCTGTACATGCGCAGCGCGCCGGCG
>JAEEGK010026125.1_pt1 | contig 11915 bp, 6 predicted proteins | sample 8958771 | NCBI WGS metagenome assembly JAEEGK01 (sample SAMN16246547, study PRJNA631951) | gut metagenome | biome: gut microbiome; feature: rumen; material: SC-attached | host: Bos | place: Iran: Karaj | collected 2018-10 | reverse complement strand
CTATTCGTTGCGGATGCGACGGCTATTTCGGCTATCCTATTACTCCGCAGAGTGAAGTGATTGAGACGCTGGCTGAGCTGAAGCCTTGGGAGACCACTGGTATGCAGGTGGTTCAGGCTGAGAGTGAGCTGGCTTCGATTTACATGGTCTATGGCGCTGCTGGTGCTGGTAAGCGTGCGATGACTTCATCGTCATCTCCTGGTATCGCACTGATGCAGGAAGGTATTACTTACATGGCTGGTGCTGAGGTGCCTGGTGTGTTTGTAAACGTTCAGCGTGGTGGTCCTGGTCTGGGAACTATCCAGCCTTCGCAGGGTGACTATTTCCAGGCTACCCGTGGTGGTGGTAATGGCGACTACAAGGTCATCGTGCTGGCTCCTTCTTCTGTACAGGAGATGGCTGATTTCGTAGATCTCGCCTTTGAGTTGGCCTTCAAGTATCGCAACCCCGCTATGATTCTGAGCGATGGTGTGATCGGTCAGATGATGGAGAAGGTGGTGCTGCCTCCGTTCAAGCCTCGTCGTACGGATGAGGAGGTGATCAAGCAGTGTCCTTGGGCTTCTACTGGTAAGCCTAAGAATCGCGAGCGTGTGGTCATCACTTCTCTGGAGCTGAAGCCTGAGATCATGGAGCAGCGTAACATCGCCCTCCAGGAGAAATATGCTAAGATTCAGGAGAACGAGGTTCGCTTTGAGGAGCAGTTGATGGACGATGCAGAGTATGCTATCGTAGCCTTCGGTTCTGCTGCCCGTATCGCAGAGAAGAGCGTAGAGATTGCCCGTGAGCAGGGTATCAAGGTCGGCCTGTTCCGTCCCATCACATTGTTCCCATTCCCTGAGAAGCAGATTGCTGCGCTCTCGAAGAAGGTGAAGGGTATCCTCGTGGCTGAGATCAACGCCGGACAGATGGTACAGGATGTTCGCCTTGCTGTGAACGGTGCTGTGCCTGTAGAGCAGTTCGGTCGTCTGGGTGGTATTGTACCAGATCCCGAGGAGATTGTTGAAGCTTTAAAGAAGGTCATGTAAGTTATGGATAGAAATCAAATAGTTCAACCAGAGAATATCGTCTGCAAGAAGCCGACGCTGATGAACGACAATAACATGCACTACTGCCCAGGCTGTAGTCACGGTGTGGTGCATAAGTTGATTGCCGAAGTCATCGAGGAAATGGGTATGGAGGATAAGGCCGTAGGTGTATCACCTGTAGGATGTGCCGTCTTCGCGTACAATTATATAGATATAGACTGGCAGGAGGCTGCCCATGGTAGAGCACCCGCATTGGCTACCGGTATCAAGCGCTGCTGGCCTGATCGTCTGGTATTCACCTATCAGGGTGATGGTGACCTGGCTTGTATCGGTACCTGTGAGACCATCCACGCCCTGAACCGTGGTGAGAATATCGTGATCATCTTCGTGAACAATGCCATTTACGGTATGACGGGTGGTCAGATGGCGCCTACGACCCTGATTGGTCAGAAGACCTCTACCTGTCCTTATGGTCGTGATCCCCAGTTGCATGGTTATCCTCTGAAGATGGCTGATATCGCTGCTGGTCTGGAGGGTACTTGCTATGTGACTCGTCAGAGTGTAGAGTCTGTGGCCTCTATCAACAAGGCGAAGAAGGCGCTGCGTAAGGCTTTCGAGGCTTCGATGGCTGGTAAGGGTAGCTCACTCGTGGAGTTTGTTTCTACCTGTAACAGCGGTTGGAAACTCACACCTGCTAAGGCTAATGAATGGATGAAGGAGAATATGTTCCCCTTCTATCCCAAAGGTGACTTAAAAGATACGACAAATGAATGATTGAGCAAACCGAATGCAGAGAGCTCGCTCTATGCTGAGGTGCAGCCAATTATGCATAAAATGCAATTTTATGAAAAAGGAGATAATTATTTCAGGTTTCGGAGGTCAGGGCGTGCTCTCAATGGGTAAGATTCTGGCCTATTCAGGACTGATGGAGGATAAAGAGGTGACTTGGATGCCTGCATACGGACCTGAGCAGCGTGGTGGTACTGCCAACGTGACGGTGATTGTGAGTGATGAGCGTATTTCTTCACCCATCCTCAGCAAGTATGATATTGCCGTGGTGCTGAACCAGCCTTCACTTGAGAAGTTCGAGCCGAAGATCAAACCTGGTGGTATCCTGATCTACGATGGCTTTGGTATCATCAACAAACCTACGCGTAAGGACATCACCATCTACGAGATCAATGCGATGGACAAGGCTGCCGAGATGAAAAACGGTAAGGTGTTCAACATGATCGTACTGGGTGGTCTGCTGAAGGTGGCTCCTGTGGTGAGTGACAAGGGTGTGGAGAAGGCACTCTTCAAGACACTGCCAGAGCGTCACCATTCGCTGATTCCTCTGAATATGGAGGCTCTGAAAGAAGGAGCAAAGATCATTGAGGAAGTGAAATAAATGATAAATCCCCGCCAACTGGCGGGGATTTTCTTTTGATCATTAGAACCAACGGTCTATTTTGCCCTTCTTGCGAACTTTACCATATTTTTGCATAACGTAGTTAGCGGCCACAGCATTTTCTAGTGTGTCGTAATAATCTCCAACACTCTTCGACCAGTAGCGGTAATTGCCATCGACTTTCGAGTGATACTCAACAGTGGTGTACCACCCGTTATCGTCCGTTGTAATAAGATAATATGTGCCTTCTTCCCTTGGAAGAATGGACATGACTGCCGTTTTATTATCTTTTTCCTCTGTGATAGTCCACTTAGGTATCTTTACCGTTTCAGGATCGATGGACGATGACTGATTAGAGGCCTGTTCTTTCTGTTCTTCTGTTCGACGACTCGATGACGATGAAGAAGAGGATGATGAGCTCGATGATGATGAAGAACGACTCGATGATGAATGAGATTTATTATTGGCCAACTCTCTTTCTCTATCGTCAAAGGCCTCACTATACTCCTCTATATTCCTTTTGATGTTGTCGATAAACTCATCTCTGACTTTGACTACCATTGGTAGTGCCTTTGCATACCATGCGGCGTAATCGGTATTGCTGGAATTTTGACATATAGAGTAGGCATTATCTATAGTTTTCTTATCTCTTAATCCACGATCTTCATCGAAATTAATATGGTTATCAAGAGGGACGCCCAAAATAAAGAAGCTATCATCTCTCCAGTACTTCTCATGGGTATTAATGCTCAGTGCACGGCAAACGATCATAAAGTCTTGAATATCCAATGCTCGTGGTATCAAGTTAGACGGATCATAATGAGAGTAGTCACTAATGAACTTGTCAGCAACATTGTTATTATCGAGTGTTTTCTGAACTCCATCAGCCTTTGCGGTACTAAGCGTCTTCTGGTATAATGCCTGCAACTGTTGACTGTCACGGTCATAGATAGCTCGTTTACATCGCTCAGTAACGTCCTTAAGATCTGGGTATCGCTGCTCCACTTTCAAAGCATCACCAAAGGTTTTAGCTGCCTTGCATTCTGCATCACACAGTTGCCCGTAACACTGTTGAACTAATTGGGTACGGTCGTTAAAGCGACGGCGGAAAAGCACAACATCATCGTAAGTCTTGCATTGTGATGCACAGTGGTTGGCCAGATAGTCATACAGTTCTTGATGACGACGGAAAGAAGACGGTTCATTCTTTAGTGTGTGAATGTCTATCTTCATGGAACCGTTGTTTATCATGTTGCGTACAATATCTAAGCTACCGTTGTCAATCAACTTATAAGTGTCATCAACACCACTGGCATCTTTATGGCGAATGTCAGCACCGTTTTCGGCAAAGTATTTTTGCAGATACTGGTTGTTGGTGACAATGGCGAAACTCATCAGTGACGAGCCGTCAGTATTGTAGGTGTTGACAGATGCACCAGCTTCAATGAGCTTACGTATCACATTATCTGAGATATAGTCGGAACTGAATTTCTCGTCGAGGAAATCATAGTTTTCTCGTATGAGGTAGGCGAGGGGAGGCATCAGCGAACGATAGCGCTGGTTGACGTCGAAGCTCTTATTGGCGAGGAAGGCGTCGAGTAACTTTTCTGCCTCTTCACACTTGGCTTTCGGCGTGTGGGCTAAATAGTCAAGCACCAGATAGATGGGGGTCTTACCGTCATAGGGCTCTGTCAACAGTGTTGATGTACTCACCTCGTTGGCAGCGGCACTGACTGGCATTTGTCCATTTAGCACCTTCTCCACAGTGGAATAAAGTGTCGATTTGCCTTTCGAACGCTTCAGTGAATCAAAACTCTGTGCCGTAGCAGTGATGGCTACGGCACAGAGTATGATAGCCGAACAGATTTTCCGTATGTTCATGGCTAAGAGGGTTTATTGTTCGGGATTGTCGTAAGATAATCCCTTCTTCTGATACTTCTTCTGCAGTTTCGGGTCGGTAGGTAACAGTACGCCATCTACCAAATCCCACGTCTGGTTTCCATCTTCGGCAATACCAACGATTTTGCCGTCAATACCTGCTGCGATGGCACGGAAGAGATTATCACACAAGGAACGTGCATGCTTCTCCCAACGATCCTCAGAGAGCAGGAACATACGGTGCTCGTCGTAGAACTTCTGCAGGCCGTTGATCTCCGCCTCATAGTTCTTGCTGCCCTCCTTGAAAGTGCTGTGCGTCTTCTCCCACTCAATGTATTCTTGGTTGCTCAGCCATTTACCAGTACCTTCCTTTTCCATGTTGTCATATACAATCCAGCGCTTGTCAAGATCTTCAAAGTATTTATCCAGTTGTGCTTCGAAATCACCGATGCTACCACCATTCATAAATACCAGCACTTTGGTCAGGAAAAGCTTTGACGACAGTACAGCTGTGTTGTCGCCCCAGTATTTACCCAGTTCAGGCATCTTCTCCTTGTCGCCTTTGGGATCCACCCAAAGCACGTCGGTACTCATGTCCTCAATCACCACCAGTGCGCCACCATCCTGGAACTCAAAACGCAGCGTAGCAAACAGTTTGATCGGAGATACGGTGATAGGCATACCCATCATCTTAGCATTCTGGATAGGCATGCGCATATAGAAAGGCACTGAGTATTCAGCTGTGCTTTCGTTGATTTCGTCGAGTTTCACGTCCTTCTTATCCACCAACCCGTATTTGGCCAGGAAGTTGGTCGTCTTGTCCACCAGTTCCTTCTTCTGCTCGCCAGTCTTTACAATCATAGCGTAGTTTTTACCTTCCTTACCGCCAACTACACCAAGTTTCTGATTAAATGTCATTACCTGCTGTGCGCTTACGGTCATTGCCGAGAGGGCTAATGTTGCTAAAACAAATAGTTTCTTCATGATTCTTATCATTCGGGTTCAGTTATTGGTAATAGGCGTACGTCAGGGAGAACCCACTTGCCTGATTTCCACCATTTACGTTTTCTTTATACAAAGATAGTCTTTTTCTAATTACATTGCTTATTGCATTCCGACAATTTAAGTATCTTTAACTTGTACGAACCGCAAATATATTGTCAGATAACCTTGATCGTTGTGGTTGCGCTCAGGTGACGAGTCTCGTCTGTTACTTTGAGCGTTAGTGTACCTGCTGTTTTGGCACTGCGAACCACTACGACCAACTGACCATTGAAAAGTTTCATCGTAGGCGCCTTGAACGACTCCAGACTGGTAGCATCACCATTGCAGACGGCCTCGAATGAGCCTGCACCTGTGACCTCGAATGTGAGTTGGTCATCCGCTTGTGGAATCAGGGTGCCCTCTGCATCTGTCAGTGAGACGGTGATGAAGGCAAGATCGTCACCATCGGCTTTGAATGATTCATTGGCTGTCCAAGTATCGAAGTGTAGTTTCGCTGGTTTGCCAGCAGTCCTCACCGTCTGTTCGCCTGCCTTGTTGCCTTGGGCATCATACACGACGACCTTGATTTCGCCTGGCTCGTATTTCACATTGTTCCAGCGCAGACGATAACGGTCCAGACGCTCCTTGGGATTCTTTGTGATCTTTCCTTGGCTCTTGCCATTCACAAAGAGCTCGCCTGTGGGATAATCGGTATAGCAATAGACAGGTGTCACCTCTCCGATGCGATTCCCCTTGTCCTTCTTTGTGAGCCCCCAACTCCAGTGGGGCAGGAGATGGATGGTGTGTGCTTCCTTATTCCAATGGCTCCGATACAGATAGTAACGGTCCTTGGGCAGTCCTGCCAGATCGCAGATGCCGAAATAGCTGCTGCGTGAGGGCCAGTATTCATCATAGGGCGAGGGTTCACCCAGATAGTCGTAACCTGTCCACACAAACTCACCAATCACCCAGTCTTTATCATCCTGCCACACCCAGTCATCATCAGGCAGATTACTCCAGGGCGAATATTCCAGATCGTAACTGGAACACTGTCCATCGGCCTTCTCCAGTGCCTTGGGGTCATAACCAGGTGCCCATGAGGCAAAACGGGAGTTGTCATCAGGTACTACAGGGAACTTATAGACGCCACGTGAACTGACTGTTGAGGCTGTCTCTGAACCCAACAAGAATCCCTGTGGCAATTGCTTGATATTGTTGTCATACTTATGTACGCGATAGTTGAAACCTGGCACATCCATCAGTTTGGCCACACCACTCTCAATAGATGCCTCGGCATGATCGAGACCCTGCGTGACATAACGGGTGGAGTCGAGATTATGACAGGCTTGCTGCAGTTTTTCTGAGAGTTCCTTGCCTTCGGCACTGCCCTGTTCAGGAATCTCGTTGCCGATGCTCCACATGATGATGCTGGGATGGTTGCGGTTGGCCAGGATAAGATGCTCGATGTCCTTATACCACCAGTCATCGAAGAAACGGGCATAACCGTTTTTACACTTAGGATATTTCCACATATCAAAACTCTCAGCCATCACCATCATGCCAAGTGAATCGCAGATGTCCATCTGCATCTGTGAGGGCATGTTATGCGAGGTACGGATGGCGTCGCAGCCCATTTCCTTCATCATCTTGATCTGACGGATGAGGGCAGACTTGTTGATGGCAGCACCCAACGGACCGAGGTCGTGATGCAGACAAACGCCCTTAATCTTTCGAGTGACACCGTTCAGTTGGAATCCGCCGTCCTTTGATACTTTGACCGTGCGGATACCGAACTTCTGAGTGATCTGATCCATCAGTTGTCCGTTCTTGGTGTATTTGATGACGGCCTTATATAAATAAGGTGTCTCAGGTGTCCAGAGGTGAGGATGCTCGACATTAAAGGTCAGATACACCGCACCACCGTCACTCAGTTCTGAATCATGCTGTCGGCCTACAATCCGTCCATCGGCATCACACAGCTCCACTTCAATGTTTTGTCCATCTCCCAGATCACTGCCGATACCTGCCATCATATCGATGGTGGCTTTGTTGCCATCAATGGAAGTAGTGCGGATATAGGTCATCCAGGGGTCGAGATAATGATTGCCTGTGGTGATCAGTTTTACTGGGCGATAGATGCCGGCACCCGGATACCAACGAGAGCTCTCATCGACATTCTTCAGATGCACTTCGAGCAGGTTATCGCCCGTCTTCATCGTGTCAGAGATATCAACGCGGAAGGTGTTATAACCATAAGCCCATTCACCCACGGGTTCTCCATTCAGATAGACCTTTGGCTCTGCCATCGCTCCATCAAAAAGCAGTTCGGCATGGGTGCAACCCTCTGGAATCGTGATGGTGCGCTTGTAATAACCCTCACCAATCCAGGGTAGGGCACCAGAGCGACCACTTTTCTCGGTGGCTTCCGTCTCACCGTTTTGTTCGATAGCCACATTCTGCAGATCCCACTTCTTATCGAAGGGTCCGGCGATGGCCCAGTCGTGAGGCACACGTACAGTTTGCCACGTCTGCTGATCCCGTGAGAAGCTCCAGTCATCAGTGAGAATCGTCTCCTGACGAGGCTGTGCCAACGCTGTTAAACTGACTGTTAGAAATACTGTTAGTAGATTCGCTTTCATTTCTGTTTGTAATTAGTTGTTATTATTTTGGTGCAAAAATACGAAAAAATCCCGAAATAGTTGGCTAATTGGCAGAATTAATGTATTTTTGCACCTAATTTCCAAGAATTAAATACTTTACGATATGAAGGATTCATATAAACATCAGTTGAGAAGTGCTGTCTGCACCGAAGGCAGAAGAATGGCTGGTGCCCGTGCCCTTTGGGTGGCTACAGGCATGAAGCATGAGCAGTTTGGCAAGCCCATCATTGCCATCGTTAACTCATTCACACAGTTCGTACCAGGTCATACCCATCTGCATGAGATAGGGCAGATCGTACGGGAAGAGATTGAGAAGATGGGCTGCTATGCGGCAGAGTTTAATACGATTGCCATCGACGATGGTATCGCCATGGGTCACGATGGTATGCTGTATTCGCTGCCTTCACGTGACATCATTGCCGACTCTGTGGAATATATGGTCAATGCCCACAAGGCTGATGCGATGATCTGCATCTCCAACTGTGATAAAGTAACCCCAGGTATGCTGATGGCTTCTATGCGATTGAATATCCCCACTGTGTTCTGTAGTGGTGGTCCGATGGAGGCTGGTCGCTGGCGTGGTGAGAATGCCGACCTGATCACAGCGATGGTAAAGGGTGCTGATCCTTCTGTCACAGACGAGGAGATGAAGGAGATAGAAGCATGTGCTTGTCCTGGCTGTGGTTCTTGCTCTGGTATGTTCACTGCCAACTCCATGAACTCACTCACAGAGGCTATCGGTCTTTCTCTGCCTGGCAATGGTACCATCCTTGCTACCCATACCAACCGTGTGGAATTGTTCAAGGCAGCTGCCCGTCAGGTGGTGAAGAATGCCTTTGCCTATTATCAGGATGGTGATGAGAGTGTGCTGCCTCGTAGTATTGCTACCCGTAAGGCTTTCCTGAATGCGATGTCGCTTGATATTGCGATGGGTGGTTCTACTAATACGGTGCTCCACCTGTTGGCTGTAGCCCAGGAGGCAGGAACTGACTTCACAATGAAGGATATCGATGCGTTGAGTCGCAAGGTGCCCTGTCTGTGTAAGCTGGCTCCAAACACTCAGAAATACAGTGTTCAGGAGTGTGGTCGTGCTGGTGGTATCCTGGGTATCTTGAATGAACTGAATAAAGGTGGTCTGATTGATGGCTCAGCCGTTCGTGTGGATGGAATGACGCTGGCTGAGGCCATGAAGAAATACAGTATTGTTGATGGAAGCATCGACGCAGAGGCAAACCGTATCTATCAGACGGCTCCTGGCAACCGTTTCTCTACGAAGATGGGTTCGCAGTCTGAAGAGTGGGGCACTCTCGATACCGATCGTGCCAATGGTTGTATCCGTGACCTCGAACATGCCTATACGAAGGATGGCGGACTGGCTGTGCTCTTTGGTAATATCGCCCAGGACGGCTGTGTGGTAAAGACGGCTGGTGTGGATGAGAGTCTCTGGCATTTCGAAGGTCCTGCTGTCGTATTTGATTCCCAGGAAGATGCCTGTGAGGGCATCCTTGGTGGTCAGGTGAAGAGTGGCGATTGTGTGGTGATTACCCACGAAGGTCCAAAGGGTGGTCCTGGCATGCAGGAGATGCTTTATCCTACCTCTTATATTAAGAGCATGCATCTTGGTAAGGAGTGTGCTTTGATTACCGATGGCCGTTTCTCTGGTGGTACCAGTGGTCTGAGTATCGGTCATATCTCTCCGGAAGCTGCCAATGGTGGTAACATCGGTAAGATCAAGGATGGTGACATCATCGTGATCGATATCCCTTCACGCAGTATCAGCGTGAAACTCTCTGACGAGGAACTGGCTGCCCGTCCGCAGCAGCCTCTGAAGCGCAACCGTGTGGTCTCTAAGGCCCTTCGCGCTTATGCCCAGAGTGTATCATCAGCCGATAAAGGTGGAATCAGGATCATTGATTAAAGGTAAGAAGGTAAAAAGGTAAGAAAGTAAAAAGATAGATGTTAAAGGACAGAATTACAGGAGCGAAGGCGATGATGCGAGCCTTACAGGCAGAAGGGGTGAAGACCATCTTCGGCTATCCAGGTGGATCGATTATGCCTGTCTATGATGCGCTCTTCGACTATACGCGTGGTGTGAAAAAATGCTTTGATCATATCTTGGTTCGTCATGAACAGGGAGCCACACACGCCGCAGAGGGGTATGCCCGAGTCAGTGGCAGAGTGGGTGTGGCCTTGGTAACCAGCGGTCCTGGTGTTACAAACACACTGACGGGTATCGCCGATGCCATGCTTGATTCCACACCAATCGTTGTGATCGCAGGTCAGGTGCCTATTGCCGCCCTGGGATCAGATGCTTTCCAGGAGGTTGACCTTGTTGGTGTATCACAGCCTATCTCGAAATGGAGTTATCAGATCCGTCGTGCCGAGGATGTGGCATGGGCCGTCAGTCGTGCTTTCTATATAGCCCGCACTGGTCGTCCAGGTCCTGTCGTGCTCGACTTCTCAAAGAATGCGCAGACAGAGGAGATCGACTGGGAACCTCAGAAGGTGGACTTCATCAGAAGCTACGTGCCTTATCCCAAATTAGATCATGAGGCAGTCCGTCAGGCTGCAGAGTTGATTAATAATGCCAAGAAACCGTTGGCGTTGGTAGGACAGGGCGTAGAACTGGGTAATGCCCAGGAGGAGCTGAAGCGATTCCTTGAGAAAGCCGATATTCCCGCAGGTCGTACGATGCTTGGACTATCGGCACTGCCGTCCAATCATCCGTTGAATGTGGGTATGCTGGGTATGCATGGTAACTATGCCGTGAATATGAAGGAGCAGGAATGCGACGTGCTGATTGCCATTGGTATGCGTTTCAGTGATCGTGTGACAGGTAATGTGAAGACCTATGCCAAGCAGGCGAAGATCATCCATCTGGATATAGACCGCAGTGAGATTGATAAATGTGTCAAGACCGATATCGCAGTGGTAGCCGACTGTAAGGAGTCACTGCCTGCACTGACAGAGTTGATTAATAAGAACAAACATCAGGAATGGATCGACTCGTTCAAGCCTCTTGATGAGAAGGAACGTGTGAAGGTTATTGAACCTGCTATTCATCCAAAGGAGGGCCCGCTGCGTATGGGTGAAGTCGTCAACGCTGTTGCAGAGCAAGTGCCTGATGATGCCATCCTGGTTACTGATGTGGGTCAGAACCAGCTGTTTGCTACCCGCTACTTCAAATACCATCATAAGCGTAGTATCTGTACCAGTGGTGGTTTAGGTACGATGGGTTATGGTATGCCAGCCGCCATTGGTGCCACCTTTGCAGCCCCTGAGCGTTGTGTGTGTTGCTTTATGGGTGATGGTGGTTTCCAGATGTGTATCGAGGAACTCGGTACCATCATGGAGCAGAAATCCCCTGTGAAGATGATTCTGATGAACAACCACTACCTTGGCAATGTACGTCAGTGGCAGGATATGTTCTGGCTACGCCGTAAGTCGTTTACCAAAATGCTGAACCCCAACTACGAATTGATCGCACAGGGTTATGGTATCCCTTATCAGGCAGTTGTGGATCGTCAGGATCTGCAGGCAGCTGTTGCCAAGATGCTTGCCACAGAAGGTCCGTATATCCTTGAATGTGCGATTCTTGAGGAGGACAATGTCTTGCCGATGACGCCTCCGGGTATGAATGTAGATCAAATGATGTTGGAGATTTAAGATTATGGAAGAGAAGAAGAAATTATATACATTGTTGGTGTATTCGGAGAACGTAGCGGGTATTCTGAATCAGGTGACTGCTGTGTTTACCCGTCGTCAGGTGAATATCGAGAGTCTGAACGTGTCGGCCTCCAGTATCCCAGGTGTCCACAAATACACGATTACGGCTTGGAGCGACGAGGATCAGATCATCAAGATTGTCCACCAGATTGAGAAGAAGATCGATGTGGTGAAGGCTAACTATTTTACTGACGACCAACTCTTTATCCGTGAGTCAGGACTCTATAAGCTCGCCACTCAGATGGTGCTGGA
>JAEEGK010026122.1_pt1 | contig 11916 bp, 10 predicted proteins | sample 8958771 | NCBI WGS metagenome assembly JAEEGK01 (sample SAMN16246547, study PRJNA631951) | gut metagenome | biome: gut microbiome; feature: rumen; material: SC-attached | host: Bos | place: Iran: Karaj | collected 2018-10 | reverse complement strand
TGAGGGCATCGGCCTGAGCCTTCGCCTTCTGGCAGTCCTCGGCGAACTGGACGGGCACGCCCAGGCATTCGCTCACGTGATTCAGGATATGCTTGAGGGAGAACTTGGGATCCACTTTCTTGGGACGGCCCAGGTGGCTCATAATGATGACGGCGCCGCCGCCCGCGAGCACTTTCTTGAGGGTGGGCATCGCCCGGCGGATGCGGGTGTCGTCCGTAATTTCGAAGTTTTCGTTCAGGGGAACGTTGAAGTCTACGCGTACGATGGCTTTTTTGCCACGGAAATCGTACTGGTCAATGAACTGTTGCATAGTATAGAATTGTTTGTTTTGTCTAAGTCTACAAAGATAGCTATCTTTGCAGAAATATCAAACGGTATGGCTGTCGAATTTCCCGCTCAGTATTGGAAAGATTACGAGCTCCTGGATTCCGGTAACGGAGAGAAGCTGGAGCGCTTTGGAAAGTATGTCCTGCGCCGCCCGGAGCCCAAGGCCCTCTGGACGCCATCGATGCCGGAGGCCGAATGGAAACGCCTGGCCCACGTGGTCTTCAGGCCCGGCGCCGGATTCGGGAAAGCCGGGAAGGAAGACAGCGGCACCTGGGAGAAGGTGAAGCGGGCCGACGACCAGTGGTCAATTGTCTACAACGGCGCCCCGGACCCCGAAACCCATGCCGCCAGCGACCTGCACCTGTCCCTGCGCCTGGGCCTCACCGCCTTCAAGCACGTGGGCGTATTCCCCGAGCAGGCGCCCAACTGGGAATTCATCTATAAGGAAACGAGCCGCCTCGCGCGCATCCACAAAGCCAACGGGCTGCCGGCCCCGAAGGTGCTGAACCTCTTCGCCTATACCGGCGCCGCCTCCCTCGCCGCCAAGTGCGCCGGGGCCGATGTCACCCACCTGGACTCTGTGCGCCAGGTAGTCACCTGGGCCCGCGAGAATATGGAGCGCAGCGGCCTGGACGGCATCCGCTGGGTGGTGGAAGATGCGCTGAAGTTCGCCCGCCGCGAAGCCAAACGGGGGAACAAATACGACGGCATCATCCTGGATCCTCCCGCCTACGGCCACGGCCCGGACGGAGAAAAGTGGAAACTGGACGAACTCCTTTTCGGCCTGCTGCAGAATGTGGCGGCCATCCTGAATGAACGCGACGCCTTCATGGTCCTCAACCTCTACTCCAACGGCTACAGCGCCGCCCTGGGCGAGACCGTGGTGCGCGAAGCCTTCAAAGGCCAGTTCCGGGAAATGACTTCCGGCGAACTGGCCTTTAATGACAGCTTCGGCAAGGTGCTTCCGCTGAGTATTTACGTGCGGCTGAAACGCTAACCCTCCACCGCTGTTCATTGGAGGGGCTGTGCCGCTGTGGAATGACCAGCATCACTCCACCGTTAAAGCATGAAATCGTATCCTGAGTGCATAAAGTGTGCTTTAGGCAGCGAAATACAGGGCACTAAAGCACGGAAAACGGCATTGAATGCAGAAAGTGTGCTTTAGTCAAAAAGAATAGAACCGATGAGGACATACAATGTCAATCTTACCCTGATTATGTACCCATTTCCGTGGTAAGACTGTATCCTGCGATGATCTTACCTTGATTTGAGGCTCTTTTCCGAGGTAAGATTGCTGTCACTCATAGACAACATATGCGAATGCCCGATACAAAAATCAACGATTTTTGCTATATTTGTAATCTATATGGAAACACTGGTCGTCAATTGGAACGTGAACCCGGTCATCGTGCAGCTGGGCGGGTTCGAACTCAGGTATTACTCGCTGCTGTTCGTGGCGGGCTTCATCCTGGGCTGGTACATCGTGAAGAGTTTCTTCAAGCGGGAAGGCATCAGCGAGAAGCTGCTGGACCCGATGCTGTATATGCTCCTCATCTGCACCATCGTGGGCGCCCGCCTGGGTCACTGCATCTTCTATCAGCCGGACTATTACTTCGGCAGCTGGGCAGGTTTCTGGGAAATCTTTATGCCCTGGAAGGGCGGCCTGGCCAGCCACGGCGGCACCATCGCCATCATCCTCGGCATCTGGTGGTACGCCAAAAAGTACGGCCCCAAGAACGACTTCGACTTCGTGTGGGTGCTGGACCACCTGGTGATACCCGTCTCCTTCGCGGCCTGTTTCATTCGCCTGGGAAACCTCTTCAATTCGGAGATTTACGGCGCCCCCACGAGCCTTCCCTGGGGCTTTGTGTTCCAGCGGAACGGGGAAACCGTCCCCTGCCATCCCACGCAGCTCTATGAGGCCGGCACCTATCTTCTGCTGGGCATCGCCCTGATGATCCTCTACTGGAAGAAGCTGGACAAGATGTGCCGCGGCAGTTTCGTGGGCATTTTCCTCATCGTGTGCTTCGGCAGCCGCTTCCTCATCGAGTTCATCAAGAACGACCAGGTGGGCTTCGAGGCCGGAATGGCCCTCAACATGGGCCAGCTGCTGAGCATCCCCTTCGTGCTGCTGGGCATCGGCTTCCTGATTTATGCCTATAAGAAGAAGCTGCCCGCAGAGGCCGTTCATCCCAAGCCCGCCCCGAAGGAGGAGACGCACTACGCCCGTCCCAAGGAGCGTTAGGTGCATTTTTTGTTAGTAGTATGTGTATGAAGAAGTTACTGATAGTCCTCGCGCTGTTGCTCCCAGTGGCAGCGCAGGCCCAATACCAGGATCGGCCCGCCCCGGCGGACACAACCCTGGTCCTGAGCCTGGACGACGCCATTAAGATTGCCTTGTCGGAGAACACCTCGGTGAAGGTGGCCGATATGGAAGTCCAGCGCACGAAATACGCGAAGAAAGGAGCCTACGGTGCCCTGTTCCCGCAGATTAATGCCAGCGGGCTGTATAGCTATGCCATCCAGAAGCAGAAGGTCTACTTCGGCTCGGACTCCGAGGATGAAGGCAGTTCTTCCGGCGGCGGCATGGCCGGCATGATGGCCGGACTCGTGGAACCCATCATGTACTACATCCAGCAGCTCTACCAGGCCACCAACACGCCGTTCGTGCCCTATGTGGCTCCGGTTACGCCTGCCGATGAGTCTTCCGGCGACGGCGCCATCGAGATGGGCCGGACCAATCAGGTGCAGCGGGGGGTCAGCGCAGCAATGCCGGGCATCAATTTCCAGCTTTGGGAAAGCCTGAGACTCTCCGGGGACCAGGTGGAACTGGCCGTGGAGCAGGCCCGCGAGTCCCGCCTTGGGACTGTGGCTTCCGTCAAGCAGGCCTATTATGCCGTCCTTTTGGCGAAAGCCTCCTACGACGTATACAACGCCGTGTATGAGAACGCCGTCCAGAATTTCAAACTCACCGAGAGCCGCTACAACGTCAAGAAGGCCTCGGATATGGATATGGCCCGTGCCCAGAGTACCCTGGCCGCCGCCATTCCCAATCTCTACAATGCGGAAAACGCCATCTATCTGGGCCTGTGGCAGCTGAAAGCCGTGATGGGTCTGGACCTGGACCGCGCCGTAGATGTGAAGGGCAGCTTGGAAGACTATGCCCAGCACATGTTCTACGACATCAACGAGGCCTCGGAGGCTCCCCTGGACAAAAATAGCCAGTTGCGTCAGCTCTCGCAGCAGGCGGAAATGCTTGCGAAACAAATCCGCATGCAGCAGTACGCCTACCTCCCGACGTTAGCCCTGCAGCTGAGCTACAACTACTACACCCAGAGCGACAAGTTCAACCTGAGCCAGTGGAAGTGGCTGCCCTCCAGCACCCTCGCCGTCTCGCTCAGCATCCCCATCTTCTCCGGCGGGCAGCGTTACCACGCCATCAAGCAGACGCGCGTGCAGGCCGATGAACTGGCCCTCCAGCGGGAGAACGCGGAGCGGCAGCTGCGTATCGGCATCCGCCAGAGCATCTCCACCATGGATACGGCCATGAAGACCTACGACGCCGCCAAGGAAGCGCTCACCAGCGCGGAGAAAGCCTACGACATCGCTTCCAAGAGCTACCAGGTGGGCAAGAGCACCCTGACGGACCTCAACAACACGGAACTCACCCTCACCCAGACCCGTATGCAGGTGGCCCAGGCCGTCTACAGTTTCGTAGTGGCCAAAGCCGGCCTGGAGCAAACCCTGGGTTATGATTTCACCGAAGAAAAATAAAAAAGGTATATGAAACTCAGACACATCCTCATCGCACTGCTCTCCGCCGCAGCCTGCGGCAGCAACGGAACAGTTTCGCCGGCCCCGGCCGCGCCGGCGGCCATTACGCCCAACGTGGAAGTGGCCGTAGCCCCGGTCCGGGACGTCCCCCAGGAGAACACCTATGCCTCCACCGTCCAGGCCTGGGCCGTGAACAACATCATGCCCCAGCAGGGCGGCCGCATCCGCAGCATCAACGCGGAGGTGGGCGACTATGTCCAGAAAGGCCAGCTGCTGGCCCAGATGGACCGCACGCAGCTGGACCAGCTGGCCCTCCAGGTCCAGAACGACGACCTGGAATACGAGCGCCTTAAGAGCCTCTATGAGCAGGGCGGGGTATCGCAGAGCGATTTCCAGACTGCGGAGCTGGGCTATAAAATGCGTAAGTCCAACTATGCCAACGTAAAGGAGAACACCATCCTTCGAAGCCCCATCACGGGCTTCGTGAGCGCCCGCAATTTCGACAAAGGCGATATGTTCTCCATGACGGCGCCCCTCTTCGTAGTTCAGCAGGTGGTGCCCGTGAAACTGCTCGTGGGCGTTTCCGAGAGTGAATACACCCAGGTGAAGAAGGGCCAGAAGGTCACCCTCACCGTGGACGCCATCCCCGGCCGGGAGTTCACCGGCAAGGTGGAACGCCTGTATCCCACCATCGACGCTGCCACCCATACCTTCAAGGTGGAGGTGAGCGTGCAGAACGCCGACAAAGTCCTCCGTCCCGGCATGTACGCCCGGGTCACCGTGAACTTCGGCACCCGTCGCAGCGTCGTGGTCCCGGATACCGCCCTGGTGAAGCAGGAAGGCACCGGAACCCGTTTCATCTATGTGCTGCAGGCCGATACGACCGTGCGCTACCTCCCCGTGCAGGTGGGTCGCCATATGGGCGGCGAGTATGAACTCACGGAAGGCCTGCAGGGCGGCGAAACCATCGTCGTGAAGGGCCAGGCAGCCCTCAAGGACGGCATTAAGGTGAACGTGCTATGAGCATCTACAGGACATCGGTAGAACATCCGGTCACCACTTTCCTGGTCTTCCTGGCCTTCGCCATCCTGGGCCTCTACGCCCTGGTGCAGCTGCCGGTGGACAACCTCCCGGACTTCGAATCCAACACCATTATGGTGCTGAGCTCCTATCCGGGGGCATCGGCCGAAGACGTGGAGAACAACCTCACGAAAGTGCTGGAGAACGCTCTCAACGGCGTGCCCAACCTGAAGGACATTACGTCCAATTCCCGCGAGAACATCGCGGTTCTCACCCTGGAATTCGAGTACGGAACGCCCATAGAAGACGCCACGAACGACGTCCGGGACAAGCTGGATATGATCAGCCAGAGCATCCCGGACGGCGCATCGGCACCCTACCTCTTCAAGTTCAGCGCGGACGATATGCCCATTATGATCCTTTCGGCTACGGCCGATCAGAGCGTGAGCGCGCTGGACAAGATCCTGGATGAACGGGTCGCAACGCCCCTGGCCCGTGTGACGGGTGTAGGTACCGTGTCGGTCTCCGGCGCCCCCAAGCGCGAGATCCAGGTCTATGTGGACCCTTCCAGGCTGGAGGCCTACAAACTATCCATATCGGCCATCGCCCAGATCATAGCGGCGGAAAACCGCAACGTCCCTTCCGGCAGCATCGACATCGGCTCGGAGACCTATACCCTCCGCATCAAGAAGGAGTTCTCCGACCCGCAGGAGCTGCTGGACGTGGTCCTGGGCTCCTATAACGGTGGTACTGTCTATTTAAGGGATGTCGCCCGCATTGCCGATACCGTGGAGGAAAAGTCGCAGGAATCCTATACGAACGGTGTCCGCGGCGCCCAGATCATCATCCAGAAGCAGTCCGGCTACAACACCGTGGATGTGATCCGAAAGGTGAAGGCCGCCCTGGCGAACCTCCAGCGGAACCTCCCCTCGGACATCCATATCAAGACGGTGGTGGACAGCTCGGACAACATTCTCCGCACCATCGGCTCGCTGAAGGAGACCATCCTCATCACCTTCCTGGTGGTGATGCTGGTGGTGTTCCTGTTCCTGGGACGGCTCAAAGGCACTCTCATCGTGGTGCTTTCCATCCCCATCGCCCTGCTGGCTTCGCTGCTGTACCTGTATGCGACGGGCAACACGCTCAACATCATCTCGATGAGTGCCCTGTCCATTGCGATCGGTATGGTGGTGGACGACGCCATCGTGGTGCTGGAGAACGTGTCGTCGCACCTGGAACGGGGCGAAAAGCCCAAAGAAGCGGCGGTGCACGGCACGGCCGAGGTAGGTATCTCGGTCATCGCCTCCACGCTCACAATGCTCTGCGTGTTCCTGCCCCTGACGATGATTTCCGGTATGGCCGGTATGATGTTCCGCCAGCTGGGCTGGATCGTGAGCATCATTATGATCGTCTCCACCACGGCGGCCCTCACGCTGGTCCCGATGCTGTGCGCCCTCCTGCTGAACAACAAGCCCACCACCAATAAGGTCTATAAAGCCATCTTCGTTCCGGTGAACAAGGCGCTGGACGGCATATCGGCCGGCTATTCCCGCCTCATCGCCTGGTGTATGCGTCACAAGATTCTCATCGTGGTGGCGGCGGTGCTCATTTTCGTCGGCGTGCTGGTCCTTTACGCGCCCAAGATGAAGACGGAGTTTTTTCCGGCGCAGGACACCGGACGCATCCGCGCTTCCATCGAGCTGCCCATCGGCACGGCGCAGGACGTCACCCGGGAAGTGGCCGCGCGCATCTACGATAAGATCTGTGCCGATGTCCCCGAAATCAAGGTCCTCAGTTACAGCTTCGGCCAGGCGGACAGCGAGAACGCCTTCGCCTCGATGCAGAGCAACGGCACCTACCTCATCTCGATGAACATCAACATCGGCTCGATGGAAAAGCGCGAGCGCAGCGTGAGCGAGATCGCCGATGTGATCCGGGCCGACCTTAAACTCTTCCCTGAACTCCAGCGCTTCAACGTGAACGAAGGCGGAATGGGAATGGGCGGCCGTTCGTCGGTGCAGCTGGAAATCTACGGCTACGACTTCGGCGAGACCGAAGCCGCCGCCCGTGATATGCGGCAGAAGATGATGGACAGCGGTCTCTTCGTGCAGGCCATCCTGTCCCGCGACCAGTATACGCCCGAATACGAGGTGGACTTCGACCGTGAGAAACTGGCCCTCAACGGGCTGTCGTCGGTCACGGCCGCGGCGGCTGTATCGGCCGCTATGTCCGGCACCGTGGCCTCCTTCTACCGTGAGGACGGCGAGGAATACAACATCCGCGTGCGTTATGCGCCGGAATTCCGCACCAGCACGGAGGACATCGAGAACATCAGCATTATGAATGCGATGGGCCAGTCCATCCGCGTGCGGGACCTGGGCCGCATCGTAGAGACGAAGGTTCCGCCCACCATCCAGCGCAAGAACCGCGACCGCTACATCAGCGTGACCGGGATTATGGCCAAGGGATACGCCCTCAGCGACGGCGTGGCCTTCGTGCAGGACGAACTGTCCCGGAATCCGCTGCCGCAGGGCCTCAGCTGGGTCATCGGCGGCGACTATGAGGAGCAGAAGGATATGTTTGCCGATATGATCCTCCTGGCCCTGCTGATCGTCATTCTGGTATATATGGTGATGGCCTCCCAGTTCGAGAGTTTCCTGGGTCCGTTCGTCATTATGTTCTCCATCCCGTTCGCCCTGGTGGGCGTGGCGCTGGGCAATATGACGGCCGGCCTGGCCCTGGGAGTGATGTCGCTCATCGGCATCATCATCCTGCTGGGTATCGTGGTGAAGAACGGTATCGTGCTCATCGACTATACCATCCTGTGCCAGGAGCGCGGCATGAGCGTCCGCGAATCCTCCGTGACCGCGGCCCGGAGCCGTCTCCGCCCGATCCTGATGACCACCCTCACCACCGTCTGCGGTATGCTCCCGATGGCATGGGGCCGGGGCGAAGGCTCCGAAATGTGGAACGGACTCGGCGTCACCGTGGCCTGGGGTCTTTCCATCTCCACCCTCATCACCCTCGTCATCATCCCGGTCCTGTACTGCGGCATCACCGAACACCTGGAGCGCCGCAAGGCCCGCCGCGCCGCGAAGGAATCTAAAAACAACTGATTATGAAAGCGATATTCGTAGTCTATAACCAAGCCTACAACCAGGAGATCGTCGAACTCCTGGAGGCGGCCGGCCAGCGGGGCTACACCGTCTGGGAAGAGATCGGCGGCCGCGGCTCCGAGACCGGTGAACCGCACCTGGGGAACCACGCCTGGCCCACCCAGAACCACGCCCTTTTCACCGTGGTGGACAACGACCTGGCACCCAAGGTCATGGACCTTCTCCGCGAGACCGACCGCAACAATCCCAAGCTGGGCCTCCGCGCCTACGTCCTCCCCGTGGAGGACGCGTTGTGAAAAAATATTCCTATATTTGCGAAACACTAATTTTCAATAATCATGGCTATCATCGCAACCAATACCAGTTTTGACAGCCTTCTCGAGAACGAGAAGCTCGTGATCGTGGACTTCTGGGCCACCTGGTGCGGCCCGTGCCGCATGCTGTCCCCGCTCCTGGACGAAGTCGAGGAGGAAATGTCCGACAAGATCACCGTCGTGAAGGTCAATGTGGACGACGCCGACGAGATCGCGATGCGCTACCGCATCATGAGCATTCCCACCCTGCTGTTCTTCAAGAACGGCCAGGTGGTGGACAAGACCGTCGGTGCCATGCCCAAGAGCACCCTTGTCGACAAGATCAACGCCAACCTGTAATCTCGCATGAAGAGAGTCATCACCCTTGTGGCCGTCGCGGCCGCTTCCCTGCTCATGGCAGCCCGTGCCCATGCACAGTTCGGCATCGTGGGCGGCATCACATCCTCGACGACCGAGATGACCACCGCCGAGGACGTGAAATCGATGAGCCTGTATCACGCCGGTCTCACCTACAAGTTCAACCTGGGCGCCGGTTTCGCCATCCAGCCCTCGGTCCTGTACCAGGTGAAGGGCGCGAACCTCGGTGAACTGAACACCGCCAGCTCCGATGATTTCAAGGTGAAGTCCGGATATGTCGAGGTCCCCGTGGGATTCCAGTGGGGTCCTGACCTGATGGTCTTCCGTCCGTTCGTGATGGCGGAGCCGTTCATCGGCTACCAGGTCACCTCCTCCGACCGGGGTGCCGACAGCATCGAGGGATGGACCGAACAGGCCAAGAACAAGTTCGAGTACGGATACGCCGTGGGCGGCGGTCTGGAACTCGCCGGCAACATCCAGCTGTCGGTCCAGTGGTTCAACAACATGGGAAGCCTGATGAAGGACGATTCCTCCTCCAGTTTCTCCGACAAGGTCAAGAACTTCAAGGGGATCAAGTTTTCCTTGGCGATTCTGTTCTTTTAACCCATAAATTGAAAGAAGTATGAAAAAGTTATTAGTCGTTGCCGCCCTTTTCGCTTCGGTGATGGCGGCCAGCGCCCAGCAGTTCGGCGTGAAAGGCGGCCTGACGCTTTCCACCGTCGGCGGGGCGGACAACCCCAAAGAAAACAAGGACGTGATCCTCTATGAGGCCGGCGTCGTCTACAAGGCCGACCTCGGAGCCGGTTTCGCCATCCAGCCCGCCCTGGGTTACCAGGTGAAGGGCGCCAAGTTCCAGCAGAACAGCACCCAGAACAACGTGGAAACCAAGACCGGATTCGTGGAGCTCTCCGTCGGTGCCCAGTGGGGCCCGGACCTGCTGGCCTTCCGTCCTTACGTTTTCGTGGAACCTTACATCGGCTATGCCTTAACAGGGAACGAGTCGCTGACCAACCGGAACGGGACTCCGGCCGGAGAGAAGATCAACACAGCTCTTCAAAAGGAGGCCAAGAACAAGCTTGAGTTCGGCGCCGGCGCCGGCATCGGCCTGGAAATCACCCGTCACATCCAGCTGTCCTGCCAGTATTTCAACAATTTCGGCAGACTGTACAAGGAAGACCGGCTGTACAAGGATGACCTGTCGGGCATCAAGTCCTCTTACGTCAACCTCAAGAGCTATCAGGGCTTCAAGCTCACCCTGGCCGTCCTCTTCTAGGGAATGGCGGAGCGCAAGGCTGTCGTCTTCTGCTCGGCCAGCGGCGACATCGACCCCAAGTACAACGAGGCAGCGCGTGAAGTGGTTCGCGCGCTGCACTCTTATGGTTGGACCCTGGTTTCCGGCGGCAGTTTCCGCGGGACGATGGGGGTCATCGCGGACGAGATGAAGCGCCTGGGCGGGAAGCACATCGGCGTGCTGCCCCGTTTCATGGCGGGACTCGAGTATGACGGCCTGACGGAACTCCATTGGTCCGATACGATGGCGGACCGGAAGGAGCGGATGCGGCAGGGGACGCAGGCGGCCATCGCCCTCCCCGGCGGCATCGGCACCCTGGACGAAATCATCGAAACACACGTACTGGCGAAACTGGGACGATATGGCGGGAAAGTGTACGCCTTGAACGTGGACGGTTTCTTCGACCCTTTCAAGGCCCTTCTGGACCATTATGTGGCGACCGGGATGCTGGAACCCTGCGACCGGGCCCTGCTGGTCTTCGCCGATACGGTGGAAGAACTCGCCGAACATTTGAAATAGCATGGATATCTCCGATATCAAAACATACCTCGCCGCTCCGATGGCGGAAGTGTCCGCGCTGATGGACGCTTCCCTGAAGAGCGAGATCGCCCTGCTGGACGCGACGAACCGCTCCCTGCTCTCGCAGGGCGGGAAGATGCTCCGTCCGGTGCTGGCGCTGCTCGCCGCGGGCGCCTGTGGCGGCATCCGGAAGGACTCTGTCCGTTTTGCGGCCGCCTCCGAACTGATCCACAATTCCACGCTCCTGCACGACGATGTCGTGGACGGAGCCTCCCTGCGGCGCGGCCGTCCCACGGTCATGTCCATCCTGAACGGCCCGGCGTCGGTGCTGGTCGGAGATTATTGGCTGGTGAAGGCCATCCGCTGCATCCTGGAGGCGGAGCGCTACAGCGAGCGGGTCATCCGCCTGTTCTCCAAGACGCTTTCCGATCTTGCGGAGGGGGAACTCCTCCAGCTTCAGAAGGCCTCCAATGCCGATACGACCCGGGAGGATTATATCCGGATCATCTACTCCAAGACGGCGTCCCTGTTCGAAGCCGCCGTCCTTTCCGGTGCGGTTTCCGCCGATGCGCCCGAGGAGTGGACCGCCGCCCTGGCGGGCTATGCGCGGAATTTGGGACTGGCATTCCAAATCAAGGACGACATCTTCGACTACGCCGGAGGAGAGGGGATAGGGAAGCCCGTCGGCATCGACCTTCAGGAACAGAAAATCACCCTTCCGCTGCTTTGCGCGCTGGATACCGTGCCGGAGGAAGAGGCATCGACCATCCGGTCGCTCGTCGGGCAGATTTCCGATATGCCGGACCTCGCGGTCCGGGTGCGGAGCTTTGTCCTGGAGCGAGGCGGCGTCCAACTGGCGGTGAAAGAGATGGAAAAATACATCGCCGACGCCGTTTTCTGCCTGGAGGAGCTTCCGGAAACCGAAGAAAAATCGTATCTTGCAAAAATCGCCCGTTTTGTGGGCGAAAGGACTTTTTAACCTATGGACCTCACTGTCAGCAACGCCCCGGTTGCGGCGGCCCTCCGGCAAATGGCGGAGAGCGGCCGGATTCCCCATGCGATGCTGCTGCACCAGAACGACGGCGGGGCGGCGTTCCCGCTCATCCTGGACTTCCTGGACGAGGTCTATGGGCATAATCCCCGGGTGCGGAAACTCATCCACCCCGACATCCATGTCGTCTTCCCGGTCGCGGGACAG
>JAEEGK010026121.1_pt1 | contig 11916 bp, 11 predicted proteins | sample 8958771 | NCBI WGS metagenome assembly JAEEGK01 (sample SAMN16246547, study PRJNA631951) | gut metagenome | biome: gut microbiome; feature: rumen; material: SC-attached | host: Bos | place: Iran: Karaj | collected 2018-10 | reverse complement strand
TTAATAAATGTTAATGATTTGTCTAAAGACAGAATTGGGGGGGGGGCGGTGCGAGGACTGATGTAGGGACGTGGCGCACCACGTCCCTACATTTATTCCGTAAACACTTGCTTCTTAGGTGTAATCCTTTTTTCGGTGGTGAATGACGATGCGGGGAGGCCGGCGCCGTTGAAGAGTGACGCTGTGCGGACGTAGTTTTGCCAGCAGTAGCGCACGTTTTTGGGCTTGGGGATTTCGGGGCATTGTACAATCACCTTGTCGCCGGAGATGGTAGCCTCGGCGGGCAGGAAGTTGCCGCGAGCATCGCTGATTTCAAATCCTGAGAGCCTTCCGCCCTTAGCCACGAGACCGCTTTCCGCGTGTTCAAAGTAGAGTTCAATGGTATTCTTGTTGATGACCATCGAGTGGAAGTCGGGGCCCGAGGTTTCGCATTTTTTGTCGTAGAGGTCGTTGAGAGCCCAGAGAGCGAGCCTTTCGCCCACCTCCCTCTTGCGGACGGGGTGCATGGTCTCCTTGCGTCCGATGTCGATGAGCGACACCATGCCAACGCCGTTCATCTGCTTCATGCACCTGCGCTGCGCCTCGCGGAGTTCGTATGACGGACTTGCAAATCCAAATTCAAATGGCGCAATCTGACAATAGTAGAATTTCATACCTTGGTTTTTGAAAGCGTCGCGCCAGCACTGCACGAGCGTCGGGAACAGCTTGTAATATTCCTCGGCGTGTCCGATGTTGCTCTCGCCCTGATACCATATCACGCCAGCCACCTTAAACGGTATAAGCGGCTTGAGCATGCCGTAGTAATTGGCGGCGAGGGTCTTGTTGCTGAGGGTTACGTCCACCTTGGGGCGGCTGTAATACTCGCGGGTCTTGTGGTCGTATTGGTACAAAATGTCGTCGAGGTACTCGCAAGTGGGCAGGTATTTCCAGAAACCAGCGATATAAACTGCGTTCTGAGGATTGTTTTCCTCGCCTTCGGGATATATCTTCATGAGGTCGGCGCGACCGTAAATGCCGCCACCGTTGCCATTGTCGAGCATGCGTATTGCAATGAGCATCTCGCCCGCACGTACGAGACCCGGCTGAATGATGTACTTGCGCTCCATGTTCCAGTAGCCCGATTCCATGGTCTCGCCCACCTTCTCGCCATTGACGAAAGCAGCGTCCATGTCGTCGATGGGGCCGAGCGAGAGTACGAGTTGTTTGCCCTGCCAGTCGGCGGGGATGTTCACCTTGCGGCGAAACCACACCACGCCGTCGTAGTTGCCGATGTTTTCGGGATTGTCGTAATAGCAGGGAAGGCGCATCTCCTCCCATTTGCTGTCGTCGAAGGAGAGCTTGGCGCACTCCTCGTCATTGAACTTCATCGCCGAAAATTGGTTGTCCAAATTGTCGCCGGGCTGCACCACGGGATGTTTCCTAATCCAGTTGTGGAGGTTGATCTGCAGCGGCAGGCTCGTCATATATTCTGCAATCTTGTCCTTGAACTCGGGCAGGAGTTTCAGGTATTCGATGTCCACCCAGCTCTCGGCGTTGCATCCCGCCCAGCTTGCATTGATGATGCCGATCGGGATGCCCGTTTCGGAGTTGATTTTTTGAGCATAATAATAGCCTATCGCGCTACAGAAAGTGACGGTCTGGGGATTGATGGCGTTCCAATTGCCCTCAAAATCCTCCCTCGGCTCAAAACCCGCCTGCTGCTTAACGTTGATGAAGCGGATGTTGTCGTTGTTGGCGTTTTGCATATCCTTGAACGCGCCGAGGATGGTGTCCTGAGGCTGCCAGCCCATCATCGGGATTTCCATGTTGCTCTGTCCCGAAGCCAGCCAGACTTCTCCTATCAGCACATCATTGATGACAATTGTATTATTGCCGGAGATGGTGATGGTGTAGGGCCCGCCGAATTTTTTGGTGGTGATGCGGGCGTCCCACTTGCCGTCGGAATTGGCCTCGGTGATGGTCTCCGAGCCCCAAGAGCCTTTGATTGTGATTTTTTCGCCCGGCGACGCCCAGCCCCATATCGGGCAGGTGCTCTGCTGCTGTAGCATCATGTGGTCGCCAAAAATGTGCGGAAGGCGTACATTGGCGTCTGCCGTGGTGACCGACAGCGCGATTGCCGCCATTAATAGGAGTAGTGTCTGACTGTTTTTTTTCATTTGGTTGTATTGTTTAGATTGTGAAATTTAATCGAGCCCTTTGGTGCTGAAGGAGCTTGCGGGCAGCCCGGCTGCATTGACGATGCCTTCGCCGTTGGTGCAATTGTACCAGATGTAACGGGCTGCCGTCGGCGCTTTCACCTTCGGCGATGTGAGTTCTATCTTGTCGCCCACCACCTTGGCTTCCGCCTCGTAGTAATTGCCGTCAGCACCGCAGATTTCAAAGCCTTTGGGCGATGAGAGCTGCAATCCGTCGGCGTAGTCAAACGAGAGCACGAGCTTATTGCCGGCTGCCTCGCACGACTTGTAGAGAGGTCCGCTGAATTGCACGTCGGATTTGCCATAGACCTTGTTGAGCGCCCAAAATGCAAGGCGGTCGCCCACGTCGTGCTTGTTGGCGGGGTGGATGTTGACGTTGTTGCCGATGTCCATTGTGACTGCCATGCCTGTGGCTTCTGTGGCGAGCGAAAGGCGTTGAGCCTCGCGGATTTCGTGCGAAGGGCCGTCGCCGTAGTTCCACGGTGCTATCTGCACGTAGTAGAACGGGAATGCGCCTTGCTGCCAACGGTCGCGCCACGCCTTGATCATCATCGGGAAAGTCTTTGCGTATTCCTTGGCGTTGCCTACATTGGCCTCGCCCTGATACCAGATGGCTCCTGCGATTTTGTAGCCTACAATTGGAGCTACCATTGCGTTATACAACGTGGTGGGAGTCTGCTCGTTGAGGTCGATGGAGTATGTGGGGCGCGAGAAGAATTGCTGCGACTTTATGTCGAAGGTGTAGAATACGCCGTTGATGAGTTCGGCGGTGGGCATGTATTTCCAATTGCCAGCCAAACTTACAGCAGCGTCGGGTGCGTCGGCTGTGTAGAATTTGAGCACCTCGGGCTTGTCGAAGAGTCCGCCGCCGCCCATGTTGTCAAGTACGCGGATGGCGAGTACGTGTGAGCCAGCAGTTGCCTGTGCGGCGGGTATTGTATATACGCGCTTCACCTGGTATTTGCCTTCTTCCATTGTAGCGCCAATGAGTGCGCCGTCGAGGTATGTACGGTCCATGTCGTCGATTGCGCCGAGGGAGAGCGTGATGTCTTTGCCTGCCATTGATTCGGGAATCTCAATCGTGCGCCTGTACCACATCACGCCGTCAAAAGAGCCAACGTTCTGGTCGGTCTCGTAGAGGCGCGGCAGCGACATCTCCTTCCATTGGCTGTCGTCGTAATCCTTGGCGGCAAGTGCAGCGTCCTTGAGGTCGATGTCGGCGTATGGGGTGTTGCCTTTCTTTACGGTCGGGAGTTTGGAGTACCAATCGTTGATGGTGGCTGTCTGGGTCTTGCTCTGGTTGATGCGCTTTACCTTGTCTTCGTAGCCCGACACGGTGGCGATGTCTTCGGAGGGTATCCAGCTTTCCACCGGCGTGCCGCCCCAGGAGGTATTGATGACGCCTACGGGTATGCCAAGCTCTGCATTGAGTTTTTTGGCGAAATAGTAGCATGTCGCGCCAAATTTGGGAGTGTTGGCGGGGGATGCAGCCTTCCACGAGCCTTGGATGTCGGCTTCCGGCTCAAAACTTACCGCCCTTTCCACCATGAATACGCGGATGTTGTTGTTGGCGCTTGCGGCGATGTCCTCAGGACCGTTTTCAACTGGTGCGTCCGCCCAGCCTTCCATCGGCATCTCCATGTTGCTCTGTCCTGATGCGAGCCACACTTCGCCTATCATTACGTCGTTGATTGTCTTGGGAGCTGCGCCCTTGATTTCGATTGTGTAGGGGCCTCCGAATTTTGGCGTCGCGATGGTGGTGCGCCAGTTGCCTTTGTCATCGGCTGTTGCAGTAGCCGTCTGTCCCCACGAGCCACTGATGGTGAGTTGTGCGCCGGGAGCAGCCTTGCCCCAGATGGGGGCGTCGGTATTCTGCTGGAGCACCATGCCGTCGGTGAACATTGTCGGCAGCCAGATGTCTTGCTGCGGGCTGTTGCAGGCGGCGAGCATTGCCGCCACTGCGAGGGGGAGAAGTAGTTTTCTCATTTTTTTAAAGTGATGATGTGTTAATAAATAAAGTGGTTTGTAGTGACAAAGGTAATCTATTTAACGGAATAAGGCGACAAAGGGTTCGCATTTTTGAATTTTTTATGAAAAAAAAACGGACGGTGGAATTTTGTCCATCGTCCGCTTCTTTTTTTATGCGGTTGGCATGTCAGGCTTGACGCCTAATTGATGCTATTCGTTCTGGGGGATGTTGTCGATTTCGGTGTCGGCGCTGGTCTGGGTGTCGTTGTCGTAGCGGTAGTTTTCCTGCTCCTGCTCGTGGTTGTACCTCTGACCGTAGCCGTAGCCCTGGTTGTTGTAGCCGTTGTTGTTATAACCCTGGTTGTTGTAGCCATTGTTGTTGTAGCCGCGATTGTTGTAGCCACGGTTGTTGTAGCCGCGATTGTTGTAGCCATTGTTGCCGTAGCCGTTGTTGTAGCCATTGTTGTTGTAACCCTGGCGGCGGGGACGGAACCTGTCCTGGTTGTTGTAACCATTGTTGCCGTAGCCGTTGTTGAAACCGCCCTGCTGGTCGTCGCCCTGCTGGTCGTCGGGGTTGTTGTTGTAGCCTTGGTTGTTGTAGCCCTGGTTATTGTATCCCTGATTGTTGTAGCCGTTGTTGTAGCCACCATTGTTGTAGCCTCCTTGGTTGTAGTATCCCTGGCGGCGCGGACGGAAACCGTTGTTGTTCTGCTGACGGAATCCCTGGTTGAATCCGCCTTGCCTCCTCTGCTGGAAACCACCATTGTTCTGCTGGCGGAAACCGCCCTGCTGGTTGTTGTTCTGCTGGCGCGGGCGTGCGACGGATACTTTCACCACTTTCTTCTCTACGCTGCCTTCTTCCCCTTCTACTGCGAATTCGATCTCGCTCTCATTGAGAGCGTCGATGGCGTTCTGGCCTTCTTCTTCATTGGGCATCTCCACAAAGCCGAAACCCTTGGATTTGCCGGTCTCCTTGTCGATGATTACTTTTACTGAATTGATTGTTCCATAAGGGGAAAATAACTCTCTCAGGTCCTCGTCGGTGACGTTGACGCTCAAGTTTGCGATATAAATGTTCATATTATGATTAATAAAATGTAAATAATGTGTGTGTCATTTTGCTTAGTGTGAATTGACGCGCAAATGTATGTTTTATTTTTGACATAACAAACATTTTGCGGATTATTTTTTACATTTTTTGTTTGAGACAAAAAAATGTTGGCGTTAAGGCTGTTTTTTTGGGGATAATTAGTAATTTTGCGGCACATTTTTCGTTTATGAAAGTAACGGCGTATTGTGGCCGTTGTTGTAAGTAATAAATAAAATCAAGAGGAAGTTATGTATAGAATTATATCGATATTATCGCTTTTGGTGGTGATGGCGCAGGGATTGATGGCGCAGACTACCGTGATTGGTTTTAGCCTTGGCGCCAATTTTTCCAATCTTGTGGGACAAGGCAAGATAGATGGCTCGAAGCCGAGGTTTGGTTTTTGCCCGGGCATTGTAATCAATTTCCCTACCGCCTTAGAATCTTACCTTGAAGTGGGCGCATATTATTCGCAGCAGGGTGTCAACATCAAGTCGGAGGCGTATGGCGCCGATTATGATGCGCTTGTGCCTTATATGGGTGTGGATCTTTATAGGAAATATACGCAGCAGACCATCAGGACTTTGCGCTACAAGACCAATATCTCCAAGCACGTGGATTACTTGTGCGTGCCTGTGATGTGGAAGCAGACTTTTGGCGCACTCTATGGCAAGATTGGCCCGTGGGCGGCGTTTGCCGTGGATGCTTATTCGCAGAAGAAGGTCACCATCAATTGCGGTGCCGACACTGTGATTAAGTACGACAGCGGCAAGGACACCACCGCAATCGGCAAGTCGTTCAACCAGTCGTTCATCAACAAGCTCCGCAAGTATGACGTGGGCGGTGCGATTTCGGTGGGCTACCAGACCGCGATAGGGCAGGGGCTCGACCTTTTTATTGACGCTACCTACAAGATAGGCTTTTTCTCGGTGGAGGACGAGCCGGTCAACCGTCAGGCTACCATCCGCAATATGTATTTCACTATTTCGGCGGGTTTGCTGTTTGTGAGGGATCGCAGGTCGAGGACTTACAGACGACGGTAGTTTTTTTATAACAACGCTTTTCATATAAAATAATGTCTATGCATCGTAATGTCATTATTAGGGTATTGTTGTTGGCGGTGATGGCATTGTCGACGGCTACCGGCAGCGCGCAACAGATTACAATGAAGGCAGGCGCAGCCCTTGGCAAGGTGGATTCCCGCGAGATAGGCGGCGAAATCCGTCGTATGCTCAATGTCTATTGGGAGACCAACTACGCGTTACGTCTTGGCCCGTTCAAGTTTGTTACATTCGGTCTGTCGTACCTCGGCGCGGGTGGCAAATTCAGCGACACTTACGTTCCTGGGTATTACAATTATGACTACCACGTGAAGGCGAGGTACAATAATGTGCTTGCTCCAATCAAATTTAAGGTAACTACGGAGCACCGCAAAAAGCCGCGCTTGTATGGTTTTACGGGTTTTGCGCCGGGCATTATGTTTTATGAGGCACGCGACATCACCTTCGATGGCAGGGAACCCGACCCAAAGCACGATTCTTTCCTGTTTGACTGGACGGCGCGTCGTTTTCAGATTTATCTGCTCGTGGGCGGCGGCGTGTATTACCGACACATTATTTTGGATATTGGCGCGTATGTAAGCACATTCAAGAATTACAAGGAATTTATGGCTCCTATTGTACATAATTCGGGACTGATGCTCACCGTCGGCTACCAAGTGTCGCGTGACGAAACCAAACGCTGGTGACAATATGAATAATTAATGAATAAACAATAACCGAATAAATGAAACACGTGCATATAGTATTGTTGTTTATATTTTTGATAACGAGCGGCGTCGCGATGGCGCAGCCCGAATTTCAGACTCGTCCAACGGCTTGCACCATCGACAAGCATAGGTTTGAACTGTCGCTATTTGCGCCGTCGCGTTATGGCATCGGCGAGAAGACGGAAGTTTTCACTGACGTATTGGGCGACGTGATGATTCCAAACGTCGGGTTGAAACACCGTTGGTTTACCAAGCCGGCGGAGGACGACGGCGGATTTCTCAGGACAAGGGAACTGCATTTTGCCACCGTCCACAATATCGATTATCCTGGCATTTTCTTCAAAGGCGTACAAAAACACAAGCCGTCATACATACCCGACACTTGCACCGTGCCGAGCGTTATCACTTTGAGAAACGAGGCACGTCTTACAATTATGCTCAAAAAGAAAACCAACTGCGAGCCGGGCAACTTCCTATTGACGCTTCGCGCCGGTATCAAAAATTCATTCAAAGTTGGCAAGGAGGCCACAATGCCGCCCATCGACCGACACACATTGTGGTACAGGGAGAGCGTCGTGTGCCTTGATACGATAGTTTGGTTTGTGGGTGCGGATTTGGACATCCACATCACCGGCAAATTGAACCTTCTCGTTGACGCCGATTTCTATTCCGTGGATTGGAACGTGAAAGATTGGTCGGGCGAAAACAAATTGTTCTTATACGGATATTTTGGCTACAAACAAAACATAATGCTCCAAGGCGGTGTGAAACTTATGTACGGCACTGTGTTCGACGATTTTAAGTTTCACGCGTTGCCGATGTTGGACGTGTCTTACTTCTTCTCCTTGAAGAAAAAGCGCGACAAGGGACTTTTTGGCAACGATGTTTCTATGCTCACCCACAAATACAGACGTTAATTATGGAAAGCAAGATAGACCTCGAAAACCTCGACCCGGTGGACTTGTACGGTGTCAACGAGCAACGCCTCGAACACGTGCGCACTATGTTTCCCAAGATAAAACTCGTGGCGCGTGGCAATCAAATCAAGGTGCTTGGCGAGGCGGCGGAAGTGGAGCGTTTCACGGTTTTGTTGGACAAAATCAAGCGTCATTACGCCACATACAATTCGCTTTCCGACACGGAATGGGACAGCCTTCTCAACGACAACACCACCAAGGCGTCGCTCCACGCGGGCGGCGGCGACGTGATTTTGTTTTCCACCACAGGCAATCCCATACGTCCGCGCTCCGAGACCCAGATGCAGATGGTGAAGGAGTTTGACCGCAACGACCTGCTTTTTGCGACTGGTCCCGCCGGTACTGGCAAGACTTTCCTGGCGGTTGCATTGGCGGTAAAAGCATTGAAATCGGGAGCGGTGCGCCGCATTATCCTCTGCCGTCCGGCTGTGGAGGCTGGCGAAAAGATTGGCTTCCTGCCCGGTGATATGAAGGAAAAACTCGACCCCTATATGCAGGCTCTCTATGACGCGCTCAACGAAATGATACCGCAGCGACGCCTTGAAGATATGATAGAGGAACGCATCGTGCAGATTGCGCCGTTGGCGTTTATGCGCGGCAGGACGTTGGGTGACGCTGTTGTGATACTCGATGAGGCACAGAACGCCACGGTGGCGCAGTTGAAGATGTTTCTTACGAGGATGGGTGACAATTCCAAGTTCATCGTCACCGGCGACGAGACGCAGATAGACCTGCCGCGACATTCGGATTCGGGACTTGTGCACGCGCTGAGGATTTTGAACGGCATACGCGGCATTTCCTTCGTGTCGTTTGGCAAGGACGATGTGGTAAGGCACAAATTGGTAAAGAAAATTATTGACGCATACGAAGTTAATGCATAATGCACAATGCATAATGCACAATGCATAATGCACAATGCATAATGCATAATCGAAAATCATAAATCGAAAATCGAAAATCGTAAATCGTAAATATATTATGAAAGCATTAACAAACACAGATTTCCATTTTGATGGACAGAAAAGCGTTTACCACGGCAAGGTACGCGATGTGTATAATATCAACGACGAAAAGTTGGTGATGGTGGCAACGGACAGGATTTCGGCGTTTGACGTCGTATTGCCCAAGGGTATTCCGTTCAAGGGTCAGATATTGAACCAGATAGCCGCCAAGTTCCTTGATCTGACCGCCGACATCGTTCCTAACTGGAAACTCGCCACACCCGACCCGATGGTAACTGTTGGCAGGAAGGCAGAGCCGTTCCCCGTGGAGATGATTATCCGCGGTTATTTGACTGGTTCGAGTTGGCGCACCTACAAATCGGGCGCACGTGCAATATGCGGCGTGCCGATTCCCGACGGTATGAAGGAGCATCAGAAGTTCCCGAAGCCAATCATCACCCCGACCACCAAGGCGGCAGAAGGACACGACGAGGACATCTCCAAGGAAGACATCATCGCCAAGGGTCTTATCTCTGCCGAGGATTACGCGCAGATTGAGGACATCACCTACAAACTGTTTGAGCGTGGCACCGAAGTAGCCGCCAAGCGCGGACTCATCCTCGTGGACACCAAGTACGAATTTGGCAAGATTGACGGCAAAATTGTGCTCATCGACGAAATTCACACTCCCGACAGTTCTCGTTATTTCTACAAGGAAGGATACGAGGAGCGTTTTGCCAAAGGCGAGCCGCAGCGTCAACTCAGCAAGGAGTTTGTACGCGAATGGCTGATGGCAAACGGTTTCCAAGGCAAGGAAGGTCAGCAAGTTCCCGAAATGACCGACGAAATTGTTGCCGGCATTTCCGACCGTTACATCGAACTCTACGAGCACATCACCGGCGAAAAATTCCAGAAGGCAGACGTTTCGCAGGACATCGCCCAAAGGATTGAGGGCAATGTCAGCAAATATTTGCAGGCATAATTGTAGGGACGTGGCGTGCCGCGTCCCCTCAATGCTGCGTCCCCACAACGGTGAATACGAAAAATGGTATGGATGCAAAAATCCGCGTCCATACCATTTTTTTTCAATTTTTTTGTATATTTGCAGTGGAATTAAAAACGATTAATCATAATAATTATGGCAGCAATAGTATTACAAGTACCTGACGAGAGCCTTGTCGCAAAGGTAAAACAGGCTTGCAAAATGCTTATGGGCGTGACGTCCGTAAAGGTAGAACGCCCAAAGGCAAAGCCCGTCGAGGAAGAATTTGACATAACGAAGACCGCCGGTTACAAGGAGGCGATGGACGATGTTAGGAATGGAAGGGTAACAGAGTTCGCGTCTGTTGACGACTATTTTAAAAAGATGGGGGTTGAACTATGAAGTACAGAATCATTACCTCCAAGCGATTTGATAAGGATTTCAAACGCTGTATAAAACGAGGCTACGATATGTCGCAACTAAGAGAAGTAATGCGTCAGTTGTCTGAAACAGGAACCCTGCCGTTGATATACCGTCCTCACAAACTATCTGGCGACAGAGAGGGACAGTGGGAGTGTCATATCCAATCTGATTGGTTGTTGGTTTGGGAACAAAACGACAATGAACTGACGCTCCTATTCTTGGAAACAGGCACTCATTCTGATTTGTATTGAACAATAAAAAAACGGCGGTTTCAGTTTAAATACGGAATATAATTATGAAAATCCTTCTCTCTGCTATGGCAGCGGTGGCGGAAACCGCCGGGCCGGCATCGCGTTGCAGGTTGCTTGCCACTGAACTTGCAAAAGCGGGTGCCGAGGTCGCTACTTGTATGGCAGAAGATGTCAATTACAAGCCTATTGACGGCATCAAAAATTTTTTCCTTGATGTTCCAATGCCGTTTGGTCTGCCAAAATTTATCGCGACGCGCACTTTCCCTATCGCTCAAAAACTCGGCATCACCTCGCGCAAAACGGTTGCAAGTTTCGACGACGTGCTTAATATTACAGGAAACATCAATTATAATTATCTTAAAAAAAGCGTCAACAGCATACGCGCCGCCATCCAAGAATTTAAGCCTGACATTGTATATTCCGAATTTAATATGTCGGCGTTTATAGCCGCCAAGATAGAGAAGGTAAAAACCTACGCCACAGTAAGTTATCCATCGCAATACGAATACGTCCACAGTACAAAACTTGCCAAAGGTCTCAACCGTCTTCTTGACGAATTTTCCATAGACAGAGTTGATTCTGCGTTGAGACTGTTCGATTGGGCGGACAAGGCATTCTGCCCGAGTATCAGCGAATTGGAACCCATCAAAAAAGACAATGTTATCTTTTGTGGTGCGTTGAAAACCGTAACGCCCCAAAATCTCACCCGCAACAAAATCCTCGTTTATATGGGCAACGGTACTATCTCGGCATCAAAGACCGAAAAGGTCATAACACAGGCATTTGCTGGTAGCGAATACGAGATTTATATTGCGTCCAAGTATTTGCAACAAAAGGATGCCGGCAACATCCATATTGCTCCGCGTTGGGATTTTGACCAGTTGCTCCACGAGTCGGTATGTTTCATCAACCACGGCGGACAAAACAGTGTGGTTGACGGGCTTATCCACGGTGTGCCGCAGATAGTGGTGCCGGGCAAGGTGTTTGAGCGGAAATACAACGCCAAGTCGCTCACCGACAATGATGCCGGTATTGCCGTGGACTATTCCGATTTCACCGCAGACCACATCCGCACCATCGCCAACCAAATCATCCACAGTTCCCAAATGCGCCCAAACGCCCTCGCCCTCGGCAAAAAACTCACCGAGGGCGGCGGGGTTGGTGTGATTGTGGAAAATATTATGCGGTGAATATGGAATTTATTCTAACCACAATTTATTCTTCCGCATCTATTGCTTTCAGAATCTCTGTGAGTTGTCCGGCGTAATAGAACGGGATGTTGACGAGTCGGTATGGTTTGTTGTCGGGGGCGGGTGTTGTTACA
>JAEEGK010026120.1_pt1 | contig 11916 bp, 6 predicted proteins | sample 8958771 | NCBI WGS metagenome assembly JAEEGK01 (sample SAMN16246547, study PRJNA631951) | gut metagenome | biome: gut microbiome; feature: rumen; material: SC-attached | host: Bos | place: Iran: Karaj | collected 2018-10 | reverse complement strand
CAATAATATCATTAAAATCAGTTTTAAATTCAATATAAAAATCTTTAATAAATATATAATCATATTTATTTATTTTTTTTGAAAAAGAAATTCTTTATAATCATCAATTGATAAATCTAGTTTTTTATTAAGATAAATATTATATTTGATAATTTTAAATTTTCTCTTATCTGATATAAAAGAAAAAAGTTCATTTAAAGAATAAAAAGATTTAATTTTTGAAATTTTCATTTTTTTAAATAAATTAATAATTTTAAAATTATAATATATAAGAATGAAAAAACACTTATTATTCTTAATATAAATGTATGGATAGTATCTTTTTTTTCGATGTTTTCAAGCCTTTTAATTATTTTAGTAAGATAAAATAATATTAAATTTTTTTAATTTTAGATAGAATAAAAAATGAATTTAATTCTTTTTATAAAAATCTTATATATATAATTTAAAACATAATTTTTAAATTTATTTTCTTAATTTTAAAAAAGAATAAATAATATAGTTTTTTTATTGATTATCATTATTTGAATCTATATTATTCCCAGAATTACTCATATTTGACTTATTAGCTTTTTTCTTTTTTGGTTTTTTCTTTTTTTCAATAGGATTATTCATATTATTATTGGTATAATTATCGACAATTGGTTGAGGACTGGTTTGCATATTTTTTTTATGTTTTTGTTTTTTCATAGAAATATTTTGATGTTGACTTTGTTGAAATTGTTCTAATGGCTCCCCTTCAATTTCGTCGATATTATATTTTTGAGAATTCTTATTTTGAGGTTTTGGAATATTATTATTAGATGAATTTTTAGATTTTTTACTATTCTTTTTTGTCTTATTTATATTTTGATTTTGTTGTGAATCATTTTGACTTGTATTCATTGAAATATCAATATTATCTTCAACATTAACATTTATATTATTATTATTATTATTATTATTACCTTTATTTTTTGATTTTTTAGGTCTTTTTTCTTTTTTATTTTGATTTACAACTTCTATTTGGAATTTTCCTGCATCTATAGTTTCAAATTCTTCTTCTTTAGGTAAAATAAAATCATTTTTAATTTTATTTTTATAATCTTCAGAGAAGTATAAATTTATATTTTTATAAATATTATTTTTGGTTTTTATTCCTTCTTCAAACTTTGATTCTTTAATTTCATCTTTTAATTCAACTTTTTGAATATCAGTTATACCTAAAGTTTCTGTGAAATTTATAAACATTTCACTTTGATTTGGCTGAATTGTATTTGATTTAGGAATTAATTTGTTTGATTCTGGATTTTCTAATATTAATTCTATGGCTGATAAAAAAGATAAATTTTCTTTTTTTCTTATTATATTTTCTAATTCTGAAAATTTATTTTTAATTCCTAAAATTGAAGTAATTTCTTCTATGTCAAAATCTAAATTCATTTTATATATAAATTTAGATTTATTATTTACAAAAAAATATTTAATTGATTTTTAATATTATTTAATCATATTTCATTCTTTTTTAAATGTTAAGATAAATATTATTATCTTATTTCTTATTTAAAAAATTAAATTTTAACAATAATATTTATTCACATTGAATTTATATTTGTTTATTTTTGGTTTTTTTTTTTTCTTTTTTTAACCCATTTACCCATTTTTACGCAAACATCAGACTTTCATTTACTTAATTTTTTTCATTATCATTTTTTATAATTTAATATAATTCTTTTAATTACTTAATTTTGATTGTTTATAAATTATAATGTTCTTTAAAGTATTTATGATTTTATATTTATTAATTCTTATTAATTATGGTCGATTATAATATTTATTGTTCATAATGTAAATAAAAGAATAATAATTTAAAAATGGTTAATTTATTAAATGAATAGAACATCTATTATTGTTCACTCCAAAATTGTTTTGAATAATGGTTAAATAATCTGAACAATTAATTCTATATTTTTTATTTTTTTATTCTTAATTTAAAAAAAAATAAAAAATAAAACTGAAAAAAATAAAAAAATAACTTAAAAATGTCTTCTTATAAAAATCACATATCTTCAATAAAAAAAGATTTAATAGAAAGTTACTTTCAAGACTTAAATTCTAAAGAAGAAAACCGTGAAATAGAATTAAAAGCAGCAATAATATTTCAAAAATATGCTCGTAGATTAATATGTCGAAAAAGATTTTTAATATTAAAAGCACAAGCATTAGAAGTTCAAAAGGCATTACGAGGATATTTAGCAAGAGCAAATCATCAACAAGAAGTAGCAACACAAAATGATAATATTATGACAGAATTTTATAAATATCAAGTAAGTATAATTCAAAGACATTGGGAAGGATATAAATGTAGAAAAAATGTTATGGATTATTATGCTAATAGAAAATGGTTAGAAGAAACTAAGAAAAAGAACGAAGAAACATTAAATGAAATGAGAGAATTATCTCAAAAAAAACAATATGATTTAGATAGACAAATTGAAGAAAATCAAAGAAGAAATTTCGTTAATATTGCCAAAAATTTACATCATTTAATTTCTACTAGGGAAATTCCTGGAATTTATAATACACCTTATTTACCTGCTGAATTAAAACCACAAGTTTATAATGCAGATATTGAAGAACATTTAAAAGCTATTTTTAAAAGTTCTTTGAGGAAAAGTGGAAAAAATAATTTGAAAGGTATTAATAATAATTATCCAAGATATCAACAAATGTATAATCAATAAGGTTTTTTATTTTTTTATATTATATTTTATTAAGGAATATAATTTGAAGAAATTGGTTTAAATTTTTTTAATAAATTAAATTTAATATTTTTTTTTAAATATTTATTTAATTAAATTATGACTGATGAAAATGCTTTTCCATATAAGAATGAATATGAAAGAATGATTTATCAAAGAAAAAAACTTGAACAACAAGATGAATTAATTGATAATATGATAGCCATAAACAAAGAAAATAAACAATTAGGTAAAGAAATGACTAACAATTTAAGAAATCAAAATATTCAAATTGATAAAGTAAATAATGATATGGATATAGTTGGTTCAAGAATGAAAAAAACAACAAATAGATTTGATAGATATTTAGAAAAAACCTCTTATTGTAAATTATATTTAATAATCTTCATCCAAGCAGCAATAATACTCTACTTATTGTTTTAAAATTATCAACTCTAAAACTTAAAAATAAAATCTTAAATAATATAGAAAAAAAGTATATAAAAAATAAATAATTTAATTTTACTTATAAAAATTATATTTAGATTAATATAAAATCACAAATAGATTTTTGGGGAGGAGGGGATTCATATAAAAATGAGTTGTGATATAATAATCCAAAAATAATATTTTTCGTTGCTCATAACTCTTTTTTTTTAAATTTTATTAGGATTTTATTATTTTTCTTTTTCTTTTTCTTTTTTTTATTTATATATTGAAATTATTCTTTTAAATTTTTTTTTTATTATTTTTTCTTCAGGCCAAAGACCTTTAGAATTTTTGGTATTTTGTGAAACTTATTTTTTTAAAATAAAAAAAATTTACAAATTATATAACTTCATTAAGAGGAAAAAATGAAAAATTAAATGATAATTTCTTTTTCTTAGAATTGTGCTTTTAATATAAAATTTTAAATATCTTTTTTATCTTATTATAAAAAACTTTCAATGAAGAAAAAAACTATTCAAAAAAACATTGAATAATTAATTCAAATATAAATCGAACTTTTTGTCTAATTTCCTGATTAAAATCCTTTCATAAAAAATAATAATCATTAACAACAGATTTTCCAATACGATAAGAATTAAATTCAAAAAAATACACATCAATATTTTTTTGAATTAATTCTGATAACATTAAATTCTTTGATTATTATGAAAAAGTTCACAAAAAAAATATTATTTTTAATAATTTTGGATATTATCTAATTATCTAAAAATTTATAAAAATATCTTTGTAACATTAAATATTTAATTTATAAAATAATATTCAATAATAGAATCCTAAAAATAGTAAAAAAAAAGAAATAATAAAAATGAAGATAATATACTTAATACTAATAATCTCATTAATATCTTTTTCAAACTGTACAGCATCCTGTACAGGTTGCTCAAGATATAATAAAAAAGTCTGTAACAACAACTAAAAAATCACAGTGTCAATAACAAATGAAAATTGCAATGATGACAACAAATTATCAGGAAAAGTGAGCGGATTATCATTACATCCAAAAAGCTGAGAAAATGTAGAATTAACATGTGATGACCTTAATGAAATAGCAAAGGGAGCCACAGGTACTGTTGCTTGTTCCTCAGCTTCAACTCTTACTACTGCTCAATCTTTGATTTTAGTTGCTACTTCTGCTACGGTTGGAAGTGTTTCTCTTATTGTTGATGCGAATTCTAAAACTCTTACTATGATCCTAATTAGGAAATTTCATAAATTTTCTCCTTTTTTATTAATTGGTGCGGGATTATTGTTATAAATTAAATTCAAATTTTTTCCATTGGAATTCTTTTGGAATTTAATGAAATAAACATCCTTTTTTATACAAGAAAATAAAGAGATCAATTATGAAATTATAAAATTTGATTTGAATAAAAGTTTTTATTTTTAATTATTGATAAATAAAATAATATCATTATATATGATATTTTTATTGAGATATTTTAATTATAATAATTTGATGAATCCTCATTCAGTTTTTTCAAATTGAAATCTTTTATTTTTTAATTATCTTTTTAATTTAAAAAATATAAACATTTTCAAAATCCCCAACAAATATATTTATTAAAAGTAAAAAATGTTAGAAAATGTATTTTTAAAATATAAAAAAACTTTTAATTGTTAAATATTTAACATTTGAATATATAAAATAATTGAAGTATATAAATATTGAAATTTAAATATATAATTTGTGACCTTTAATTCAAAAAAAAATAAATTAAAGTTATGAAATAAAAAGAAAAATATTAAAAGTTATTATTTACTTTAATTGCTTATTATAATAAAATGATTATAATTTATATCCAATATTGATTCTATTTTTATGTATTATTTCATTTATGATATTAAACTCCTTAAAGAAAGATTATGGATATGAAATGAAAAAATAAGATATAGAATATCATATTAAAAGTATTCAAATAGAAAAAAGAAAAATAAATTTTGAATATCAAAATTCATTTCATTTAAATGAAATTAAAACATTGTTTGTTATTTTAATATATGTTTAACATTAATTGAGATTTCATTTTTTTATTTAATATTGTATTATTATTCTTTGCATGAAGAACTAGAATTTAATTTTTTAATTTGAGAATATTAATATTATATTTAAACAATATATCATTATTTTAGGAATTTTCTCAAGAATATTTTTTTTTGAGAGCGAATTTTATTAAATTTATTTTAATTTTTAAGACATAAAAATAAATTTAAATAATTTTATTTAAAAAAAAAATTAATTTAATGAAATATCATTTCCTTATAATTTTAATTTCTTTAATAAAATTATCATATAATATACCTAATGATCAAATATATGAATTAAATGATTTTACATTTGATTATTTAATAAGTGAAGGAAAAAAATATCGTTGGTTAATATTATTTTATTTATCAACTTGTGGTCACTGTGAACATGCAAAAGAAGAAATATTAAAAATATACAAAAATTATTCAGAAACAAATATTCGTTTTGCACAAATGGAAATTCAAAAAAGTTGGACAGCAAGTTTAAGATTTAATATAAGTGGAGTTCCATATATAATTTTAGTAGAGAATAATAAAATTTATGAACTTCAAAAATATCCAAATGATAAGAATTTAATTGAATTTTTAAATACTTCTTTTAATGATGTTAAAGATGAAATTGTTGATTTCCCAAAACAAATGAATTTATTTAATGTTATTTGGGGAATTTTTAGTCAATATGTTAGAGGCTTAAGAGAATATATTTCTTTAGCAATTTATTATTATACTGGAATTGAATATGAAGTTCAACCAAGCCAAATTTTTGTTGGAGGTATTTTTTTTATGATTATATTTGGATTAATTGAATATTGGTTACTTAGTTTATGTTTTGGAAATGATGATGAAAAAAAAGATAATGATGAAAAAAAAGAAGAAGAAAAAAAAGAAGATAATAATTTAAATCAACTAAACAATAATAATAAGGATAATAAAGAAAATCTTAATTCAGATAATTTAAAAGAAGAAAAAAAAAATGAAAACGAAAATCTAAAAGAAAAAGATATAGAGGAAAAGAAAAATATTAATGAAAAAAATAAGGTTTATAATGGAAATGGTAAAAATAAAGAAAAAATAGAATAAAAGAATTAATCTTTAATTATAATTATTTATGATTATATTTTTGATTTTTCAAACAATTATATTTAAAACAAAAAAAACTAAACTAAATTGTTGTTTTGAAAATTTGATTGTTGATAATTAATAAAAAAATATCTTAAAGTATATTTTAACTATATTAAAAATAAATCAATGACAGGGTAAAAATAAATAAAACTTATAATTTAAATCTTTGAATCTAAGTTTAAATATTAATTTGAAATTTATCTTTTTAAACTTCTTTAAAAAAATAAATTTTAAAAAAAATGTGTTAATTTATTAAAAGAATATAATTAAATTTTACTTTTTCTAAAAGAACTTTTACTAGATGAAGAAGCAGGTCTTTTTAATTTATTTCCTTGATTAAATACATTTATTCCTTTTGTGTTTGTTACTTGATTTACAGTGGATTTTATATTATTTGTTGTATTTAATCTTTCATTAGTATTTGGATTAGATATTCTATATATATCATTATATTTTGAATTTTCATATGTTCCAGTATAAATATAATTATTTGTTGATTTTGTTTTAGTATTAAAATTATTTTGGGATGTTAAATTAATATTATCTTTTAATGGATTACCTAAAAAAGGATATGTAATTTTATCTTTTAACTCTTTTCCTTCTAATTGACTTTTTAATAATAAGTTTTCATTCTTTAAATTTGTTATTGATCTATTTTGAGATTCAATAATAATTTTATTTCTATTATTCACTTCTATTTGTTCATCTAGATTTTTATTTAATTTTTGAATTTGTTCATATAAGTTTGCAACATGACTTTCAGTTAATTGAAATTCTTTAACATCAAAACCTTTTTTATACTTTGCATATTTTTCCATATAATCTTCAATATCATTTACTCTTTTATTTAAATCTAAACAATGTTTTGTTATTTCTTCTTTGTCCATTTTATCTAAACTTTCTTTTGAAATTATAATTCGATTATCTTGAGTATGTACCTTAATATATTTTTGAATTTTTTCTATTGAAGGATTAGAATTATCATTTTTTGTATTAATTTGATGACTTTTTCTTAAAACAGTAGAATTATTATTAATAATATTTTCATCAGAATTTAAATTATTTTTTGTTCTTGAAGCATAAGAAGATTTTGGTCTTTTTAATTGTTTTTTACTTTGTAAATTTGTATTATGAATTGATAATTTATTTTTTTGTAATAATCCCTTAAATAATAAAGGATAAGTATAATTATTTATATCATTTTCTGCAGGTAAAATTGTTTTATCAAATTCATTTTTTAAATTAGTCATTGTTACTATATTTGGAATACAACCACTTTTAAAATTGAATAAACTTTTATATGTTGAAATTATTTTCATTAAAATTTCATCAATTTTAATTAATTCTTCAGAATAATTTTTTACTTCATTATTATAATTTAATTGTAATGCATCATAAGCATTATTACATCCTTTAATAGTTAATTCTTTTTGTTTAAGTAAATTTTCATATTTTTCAGTTAAATTTTTCATTTCTCTTGTATTTTCTTCTTCTATTTCTTTAACTTTTTTTTTATATTTAACTTCATAATGTTTTTTTTGTTGTTCTTTAACTTGATTGTGATTTAAATTATCAGTATTTTTATTTTGAAGAACATCAGGTAAATTAAATAAAATTTGGTCTTTTTTTTCAATATCAGCTTTTAATTCTTCGATTATTTTATTTGCATTGTTTAATTTATTTTGAATATTATCAATTCTTTGTGAATATTCATTTCTAATTTTAATTTCCTGTTCATGGCTTTCTTTAGTTTGTTTTAAATTTTGATAATAAGAAACCATAGTTTTATCATTTTCTTCTATTTCCTTTTGAGTTTTAATTTTTTTTATAGTTTCTCTAGATTCTTTTAATTTTTCTTCTAATTCATTTACTTTACCTTGATAAATTCTAACATTATCTTTTGCTTCTCTAATATTTCTTGCAAATCTTGCTTCTTTTGTATATTCATTTCCTGATAAAAGGATATTTACATCTCCAGTAAAATTAAATTTAGATTTTAAAACATCTACTTGTTTTTTATAAGTTAATTCTAATTCTCTTATTTTATTATCCTTATTATCTAATTGATGATTTAAATCTTCTATATTTTTAGCTTGGATTTTTATTTTGTTTTCTAAATCAAATATTAAATCATCTTTTTTTCCTAAAAGTTCTTTTTCCTTTTTCATTGTTTGTTCCTTATTTCCTGCTATTAACTTTTTCTTTCTTATTATATGTTTAATTTTAAACAAAAAATCTAAAGTATCTTTAACACTTAAATAAAAACCTGTATTTGGAACTATACTTCCAATGAATCTATAATTCATCTTTTTAACCTTAGTACTGAAACAAATATTATATAACAAAGTAATTAATTTTGGCATTGTTTTATCTTCTTCTTCATCATTACCTTTAGACTCATCAATTTGATTCAATTCTTTATTATTATTTATTGAATTAATAATATATTCATAAGTATATTGTGTCATTAATGCATTTTTAGATAAATCTACTATTTTTTTATTTGGAGGTGGTGGATTTTGATTTTTTTTTGGTGATTCATTTCTTTCTAAATTTCTTGTTGCATTTAATTGTTCACTCCCATTCAATATAATAAATATTAGATTTGATATACTTTTTCCATTATTATCTGTTATATATATATTAAAAACAAAATGTGATAAAGAATATAAATGATATGTTGATTCAAAATCAATTTTATGAAAATGAGAAAAAACTTTATTTAAAAAAAATACTACATCACCCACATTTTCAATAGGAACCTTTTTAATAGAATTTAAAATTTCTTTATTATTATCAATAGAAATTCCTGAATTATAAATTACTTCTTCTTGTAAACTTCCAATTTCTTTTCCCATATAACTACTTAAATCAATTAATTTTCCGCCATTAACACACATTGAAGATAAAGTTAAAGAATAATTATTTTTATATTCTTCATTATTATTTATAGTTTGAATATATTGTTCTAATAATCTAGGAAAAATTCCTCTATTATTAATATTTGTATAACTGTCTTCAATATTTCCATATAACATATTAAATTTATCACTACTCGTTTCTCCATATGAAATAAAACAAAAATGATTTTCTTGTAAACTTTCTTTTATACAATTTCTACATATTTCTTCATAAATATATGAATATTCATTTTGATTTGTAAATATTTTATCCATTTCATATAATTTTGATTTCCCAGATGGTTCTTTTATTAATTGGTCATATAATGTAAATATATTTTTTGATTGATCTATGTCATAATAAGATTTATCTTCAGTTTCTGGAGGACGAACTTTAAGAAATATTTTTATTCTATCCATATTTATTTTTGGAATATTTTCTTCAGGTTGTTCCTCAATAATATTATCATTCTCTTTCATGTATTTTTTTAATTATTTTTTTTCGTTTAATTTTCAAATTAAGATTTTATTCTTTAATTAATTGTTAATTCAATTATTTATTTTAACATGATTTTTTTACAATAAAAGGAAAAATAATAGTTTTTGGAAATAAAGTCAATTTAAAAGAATTTAAAAAAAAATAATTTAAATAATGAAACATTAGTAAGATAGGAATTTATAATATAAGATTCTAAAAAATTGAAGAGATAAAATTCATGTACTATAATTGGGTGATATAACATTAAAAAAAATGAACACAATTCAAGATATAATAATAGAAATTATAAAGGACATTTTTGATTCGAATTTATTATTTATTATAAAGATAGTATTATATTTCATTTATTTAATTATTTAAAATAAGAATATTTTTAAAATTTAACTAATTACATTATTAGAAAAAAATATGAATTAATTAAAAAAAATCAAATCAATAAAATCAATTCGAAAATTTATATTTTATGGATTCAATTCCCATAAGCAAAAAATTAATTTTGACAAAGAAAAGATTCCAATTGAATAAAATCAAATCTTTTCTTTTCATCAATTTCAAGCATTTTTAGTAAAATATCAATAAAATCATAAGAATATATCGAAATTAAGTATCTAACTAAAATACCTTTTAAACTATCCATATCTTTTAATTCTCTAATACTAAATAAACTTTTATAAGTTAAAGTACAACATTGAAAAATACACATTCCAAGTGAAAAAACATCAGATTTATAAGGATTATGTAAAACTTGATTTCTTTTCAATTTTAAAGCTTTAAATAAAATTGGACTCATATATAATTCTGTTCCTCTAACAGTATGAACTTGTTCTCCATATCTTATTGTTTTTGCTTCACTAAAATCTGCAATTTTATATTTATTATTTTCAAAAATTAATATATTTTGAGGTTTAATATCTCTATGACAAATATTATTTTTTTGTAATTGAGCAAAAGTTTTAACTAAACTTTTTATAATCACTATTAACTCTGATTCAGTGTAATATTTTTTTATTTTATTTCTTTCATTTAACTCCTTTTCCCAATCTATTAAAGCTAATTCCATTAAAACATAATATATATATTGATTTTCATTTATTTGTTCTATTTTATCTCCATATATTTTAATCACTCCATTACATTCTGTTTTTTTTATAAAATTCATTATTAAATTATATTCTTCTTTTAAACGGTCAATTTCTGTCTTTTTAGTTAATGTCATTTTTTTTAAAGCATATTTCTTATTATTTTTTATCCAAGTTGTTGAAAATGTTTTTCCAAAACTACCTTCACCTACTAATTTATCAATAATATACTCTTCAATTTTTAAATTTTCATTTGGCTCTATTTTTAATTGTAATCTTGAATTTAAAATATTATTAATATTAATATTAAAATTAAGATTTAAATTTATATTATTCATATTCACTCTAACTCCATTTATACTTTTTGTTTTTGGTCTTCTTGGAATTGGATTTACAATATTATGATTATTTTCATGATTATATTGTGTAATATTATGATTAATATTATTAATATTATTAATTGAATTTTCAGTTTTATTAAATGAACTTAAATTGATTACTCCACTATAATTTTTTCTTAAATTTCCAAATGATTCTGTAGGACGTAAAATTTTTTTATCAGTTGAATTAACTCTAACATCTTTTTTAACATTTTTAAGATTTAGAGGATTGAAACTATTAGAATTTTGAGTTTTAACTATTAAATTATTTTTACTATCATTAAGAGAAGAAAATTCCTTTAAATCAATATTTTGAGTTACTTTTTGATAATCAATATTTTTTTTACTCGTTCCATTATTTCTTTGAGATGGAGAAGGAGAAATTGGAATTGGTTCTCTAAATACATTTCTAATTTTTTGCCTTTGATCATAATGATTTGGACTAATATTTATTTTATAAATTCTATCTGTTGAATCAATTAAAATATGATTATTATTTATTTTTAAATCTTTTTTAATTTTTCTTAATAAATTTGGTACTGTTTGTTTTATTCTTGCATTATTTAATAACTTATCTGCATTATTTTCACTTTTTCCTTTTAAATGATTTTTTTTTTTAGGACAAATAAAATTTTGATTACATTTTGGACACAACCAAGAATAATTTTCTATTTTATTTAT
>JAEEGK010026119.1_pt1 | contig 11917 bp, 13 predicted proteins | sample 8958771 | NCBI WGS metagenome assembly JAEEGK01 (sample SAMN16246547, study PRJNA631951) | gut metagenome | biome: gut microbiome; feature: rumen; material: SC-attached | host: Bos | place: Iran: Karaj | collected 2018-10 | reverse complement strand
GGCTTAAAAATATCGGTTATATACCGCAGACAATATTTATGATCGATTCTTCGATCAGGAAAAATGTGGCATTCGGTGTACCTGATGAAGATATAGATGATGAAAAGGTTTGGCAGGCTCTTAAAGAAGCCAAACTTGATGAATTTGTACGTGGGCTTCCCGAAGGACTCGATACCGGAATAGGCGAGCGAGGAATAAGGCTTTCAGGAGGACAGCGCCAGCGTATAGGAATAGCAAGAGCATTATTTGAAGATCCGGAAGTGCTTGTGCTTGACGAGGCAACTTCCGCTCTCGATAATGAGACCGAAGCAGCAATCATGGATTCAATAAACAGCCTCCATGGAAGAAAAACACTTGTTATCATTGCTCACAGACTTCAGACTATTGAAAAGTGCGATATGGTATATCGTGTCGCATCAGGCAAGATAGAGCGTGAAAGATAAAAGGAAATCCTTTCGGATTCCCTTTTGGTGAACTTATAGAGAAAACATTTCTTTTAGTCGATCGTCGATGTTAAACTCGGCGATCGCTTTTTTATGTCCGTTTTCCGCTATTTTTGTTCGGATATCATCATTTGCGAGATAGAAGGCTATCTTATCTTTTAGGTCATTAAGATCGTAGTATATGACGAGGTCTTCTCCATCAACAAAGTATTCCGCAATCTCATCTCTATAATTGGTAAGACAGAAACCGCCGCATGAGAGAATATCGAGCACTCTTAACGGGATGCCGGAAGTAATATTTGCGGAAGTCATGTTTAAGTTTATTTTGTTTGAATTGTATATTAAGGGCAATTCTTTGGTGTTATCGGCAAAACCTTTGTTTATCAGTTTACCGGTATCGAATTCAAGTTTTGATGACGTGTAGAGGTTTATCGGATAATCTTTTGCGATACACTCTATCGTCTCTTCGCGCTCCCGACAGGACACTTCCACACCGACTGCTTCCGCTGCTTTTTGGAGGTCGTCTTGTATATATTTTTCATCCAAAGTCAATTCACATGCTTCAACGATCTTTTCAACAATATCTTCCGTGAGAGATTCCTTAATGATGTTTCCCGCAAAGATCATTCGTTGAGATTTTACGATCGCATCAATAAACCCATGGGAGTAATCGTCAAATCTGCCATTCATAACAGCACTTCTTATACGGTTGTTTCCACCGTTATAGAAATTGCCGATGAATGAAATATCACAAGCATAAAGGTTTCTTAGGGCCATAGGAGCGGAACTTACATAATCCATCATTCCCGGATCGGCCCAAAGCGGGAAATGAATGGCATTATCAATTCCGTAACTGTTTAAAAGTTTGGCTTGATTGCGGTCAAAACACATAATGCGATTGCATTTATTTTTGCTTGTTAAAGAAAGAATGGTGTTCATGGGACAGTCATATATCCAGCTGTAATATGGAATGTTGTTGATCTCGCAGAGCATGGAGATAATGGGAAAATAATCAAATGTTATGACTGCATTACATTTACTGCTGTGAAGCTTTGCCAAAAAGCCGTCGGCAAACTCCGCGTCTGCATGATAGTCTTTGCATTCGCGGTCATAAGTATCGTATTCAATTCCAAGTCTTTCAAGTGCTTCTGTCAGAGTCTTTTCACTGAAAGAGCCCCATTTATACAATAGTATTTTCATGAGAATTATTATATCATAAAAAAGTAACTGGAAGTGAATATCCGGAAAGGACGCTATATGGATAATAAGGAACTATACGATAAAATTGAGAGATTAGAGAAAGAAAACTCGGATTTAAAGGCTTGGCAAGGATCAGTAAACCAGCTTCTCAATCAGATAATCGAGATGGTCTCAAATTCGGGTAATAAACAATCAGGTATGGATGTTGAAAAAGAGATAAGAGCTCTTTGGTTATATGCTATTTCGAATAGAAACCGTATAAACAGTTTGCCATACGAACTGGAAGATCCGGATTACAAGTCTTTTTTCTTTAAGCCGCATATTATGAGCAAAGAAGAAACTATAAGACAAGTTATGGATGAACATAAATCAATCTCCAGGTTCGGTGACGGTGAGTTTTCTGCGATAGCTCGTGTGAAAAGATGGAATTTTCAGGATGTTTCCGATAGACTTGCGGATAAACTTGTAGAGGTTTTAAATAGTAACGACTCAAATATATTAATCGGTTTAAATCCTACATTTTACATGAATCTGTTTGATAAAGAGGATGACGGGGCAGATGGTATTCGTGCATATATGCAACCTTCGGTAAGGAAAATGCATGCTGAATTATTAAAGCACGATATGGTTTACGCTGATGCGTTATTTAATAAGATTGACACAAAAGAAGATGCCGATATTCTTAAGAAGATATGGGAAGATCGAGATTGCGTATTCATGGAAGGCGAATATACCAGAATGGGTGTAGGTCATGATCTTTTTGATAATTGTAGGAGTATAGAAAGGATACTGGGCCCTGCAGAAAACGCGGTCGATGTATATGATGAGTTGTTGGCTGAAGCAATAAAACAACCTAAAGACAAGCTGTTTCTTGTGGCTCTGGGTCCTACTGCGACAGCACTTGTATATGATCTTTGTAAAGAGGGATATCAGGCAATTGATATCGGACATACGGATTTGATGTACGAGCGCCTGGTTCGAAATCAATATGATCTTTATACCCTTAATGTTCCATATAAGTATTGCAATTATGATGAGAGAATTTCCGGCAGAAAGATTGAAGATGTAACAGATCCTAATTATTTGTCGGAAATTGTAGCAAAGATTATATAATCAATGATAATTGAACAGAACTATTCTTCTACTACTACTCAACTTGCTAAATACGATTAACGGATATACAATGTATATACACGGAGGTAATCACTAATGCAAACACAAGTGAAAGCGTGGGGAAACAGTCAAGGAATAAGGATTCCCAAAGAAGCGCTTACAGAAGCTAATATGTCTGTTGACGATATTCTTGATGTCAGTGTTTCAAATGGTGTTATCATGTTGACTAAACCCTTCAGACATAAAACTTTGGAAGAAAGAGTCGCCGAATGCGGCGGTAAACTTGAAGTGGGCGGTGAATTTGACTGGGGTGAACCGGTAGGAAGAGAGATCTGGTGATGAAGGGCGTTATTAATCAGGGAGATATTCTTAAGATTGAAGGTATTAAATTACCTGTTATGGTGGTGAGTAAGGATTTCTTTAATCAGTCACAGGAAATTATCGGTTGTCCTGTGTATAAAGACGGGAAACCGAGCGCTCTTCATATAAGGATAATGAATGATAAAAATGCAGGGATTGTTCATTGCGAAAAGATGGCCCTGTTGGATTTGAGAGTAAGAGGTTATTCAAAATCGGGCAGAGTCAATATGTCTGAAATCATTGATGTTACGGACGCAATTCAGGGGATTTTCGATTATGTATGATCGATAACCTTACTTTTTCGGAATATAATTGTTGACAAAAGAGGGAAAAATTATATAATGAACATATGAACAGTTGAACATATATTAAAACGAGGAGACGCGATGGACGATAAGTTGTATGAACTTGCAGAACTGTTTAAAGTATTCGGGGATGCTACGAGAGTGAAGATTTTGCATTCTTTACTTGGTGGCGAGAAAAACGTGGGAGAGCTTTGTAATGAGCTTTCCATGAATCAGTCGGCAATTTCACATCAGTTAAGCCTTCTTAAAAAGAGCGATCTTGTGAAGGTAAGGCGAGACGGCAAGTCCATGTATTACTCACTTTCCGATGATCATGTTGAATCTATCATCACGATCGGGATGGATCATATATGTGAAGATGACTAAGCTGTTTAAATAATCAAATAATAGAGGAGATTTTCCATGAAAAGAACATTTATACTTGAAGACCTTGATTGTGCACATTGCGCCGCAAAGATTCAGGATGCCGTAGCGAAAATCGACGGCGTTTCAAATTGCGTTGTTACATTCCTTACCACCAAGATGACCTATGATGTTGAGGATGACAAGGACAAAGAAGTTGAAAAGAAAATGAGGGCAATCGTTAAAGATCTTGAGCCCGATGTAGAAGTTGTAAGCAAATAAAAATACATTGAAGGGGCCGGATGTTTTAACATTTGGCCCTTTGAGGTTAGACATATGAGTAAAAAGAATAAAAAGCGTCTTAAGAGGATAATAATCGGCTTCGCGGTTGCGGTTGTCGGACTTCTTCTTTTTGAACTTGTAAATAAATGGGCAGGTCTTGCGATACTTGCAGCTGCTTATATAGTATTGGCATATGATGTGCTTAAAGCGGCATTTATGAATATATTGCACGGCCATTTGTTTGATGAAAACTTCCTGATGACCGTAGCAACGATAGGAGCTATCGTTTGTAAAGAGTACGAGGAAGCCGTCGCAGTAATGCTTCTTTATCAGATTGGCGAATTGTTCCAAAGCATAGCGGTAGACAGATCGCGCAAGTCTGTCAGAGCACTTATGGATATAAGGCCTGACATGGCGAGAGTCGTTAAAGGTGAGACCGAACTTGAAGTCGATCCTAGCGAAGTAAACATCGGTGATATCATCGTTATAAGGCCCGGAGAGCGTATACCGCTTGACGGTACGATATGTGAAGGTGCTACCGAGATCGATACCAGAGCCATTACGGGAGAGAGTATTCCGAGTGAAGCCTCAGTGGGAGATCCCGTAATCTCCGGATGTGTTAATATTTCGGGAGTTATAAAAGTCGAAGTTACTTCAGAGTTTGCAAAGTCTACGGTTTCAAAGGTACTTGAACTTGTAGAAGAATCTTCTGCCAGAAAAGCTAATGCAGAGCAGTTCATTACGGTTTTTGCAAGAGTTTATACTCCTATCATTGTCGGACTTGCAGCACTTTTGATACTTGCCGGAAGTCTCGTTACAAAAGATTTTATTACGTGGTTTTACAGAGGCATGACATTCCTGTTAATATCCTGTCCATGTGCTTTGGTAATTTCCATACCGCTTTCTTTCTTCGGAGGAATAGGAGGAGCAGGCAAGAAAGGTATTCTTATCAAGGGCGGAAATCTTATGGACGCGCTCTCGAAGATAGATACGCTTGTTCTTGATAAGACCGGAACCGTTACGGAAGGAAAGTTCAGAGTTTCAGGTGTTGAACCCTCAAAATGGCTTGTCGATCAATACGGTAAAAAGGCTGAAGATATTCTGATAAGATTTGCGGCATATTCGGAAGTCGAATCGAATCATCCTATTGCACAGGCCATAGTGGAAGCGCTTGGAGAAGCACCCGATAAGAGTCTGATCACATCAATTTCAGAAACATCCGGTAAGGGCGTAGACGCAGTTGTGGAAGGCCATGAGATTTGTACCGGTAAAAAGGATTATGTAAGCGTTCATGTGTTAAAGGACAGCAGGGAAGACTTCAATGAGTGTGCTAAAGAGCACCTGATAGGTTCGGTCATTTATGTAAGCATCGATGGTGAATTTGCAGGGCATATACACGTAGCCGACGGCATTAAAGATGGGGTAAAAGATACTCTCAATAAAGCCCGTAAAGCCGGAATAAGTAAGATCGTAATGCTTACCGGCGATAACAAAAAGGCTGCCGATTCGGTAGCTAAAGAGATCGGTGTCGATATGGTTTACTCGGAACTTCTTCCGGCTGATAAAGTATCAAAGGTGGAAGAACTTATTAACGAAGGCAGAAAGGTTGCTTTTGTGGGTGATGGAATAAACGATGCGCCGGTTATCGCGAGGGCCGATGTCGGTATTGCCATGGGCGCCATGGGCTCTGACGCAGCCATAGAGGCAGCGGACGTAGTCATCATGACCGATGAGCTGTCAAAGGTTGCTCAGGCCAAGAGTATCGCCCGTAAGACATTGAGAATAGTTAAAGAGAATATCGTGTTCTCAATAGGCGTCAAAGTTCTCGTGCTCATCCTCGCCGCTTGCGGTCTCACAGGCATGTGGGCAGCGATATTCGCGGACGTCGGAGTTGCGTTTATCGCTATCATGAATGCGATGAGAGCTCTTAGTGTAAAATAAGATAAGGCAGTATAAAATGCTATTAACCCTTTCCCTCGGATTGACGGGGGAAGGGGTTTTTATATGCAAATTAATGCAAAAATAAGAAGTTTCTAATAATGGTGAATAGTATTTATCAAAGCAAAAAGAATAGAATAAACATGGTCGGACGATAATGGCGGTTTTAAAAGAAAGGAGCAAATATGGACGATAATAATATAGCTCAGAATGTTTCTGAAACAATTTCGAGCGATACAGATGTGGAATTGCTCAAAAAGAAGATAGAATCAAGGAATCTTATAATAGGATGTGTTTCAATCGTGGCTGTTGTTGCATCTGTCTTTTTGATAGATACTACTCCGATTGAAGCGGTTTTGCTGTTGCATTTACCGATAATAATGTTTGGTTTGGGAGTATTTTTGATCATAATGAGCATACGCAGAAAACGGCGAAAGATGAAGTATGGTGTTACGCTGACTTTTGGAATATTGGCACTGTTGTATCAGGTATTAGTTTTCTTGCTCCTTGCTTTTTCAATGGCACTCGGAGCTCCGGTTCCGACTTAAAATGCAAATAGTTCATATTTCGAGTACAACAGTATTTATACTCCCAAAAACTTGTTTGTACAGGTTGTACAAACAAGTTTTTGGGAGTATAATCCTTTTAAGGAGATATTTAAAATGAACGTGAATTGTGAATATAGAATCAGAGAAGATATAGGGTTCATTATCGAGGCAGAAGGAATAAACAAATTGGAACTGTCAGAATCGACCGGAATTTCAAGAACAACGATTGATTCAATAGAGAAAAAAGGTACTACAACCGATGAAGTTTGTGAGAAGTTGTATTCATACATATACGAAAAGAATTATCGACTTAATTCAGTCAAGGAAGAACTGATAAAAGAAAAGTATGGTAACATCTTATTTCATGGGTCTAAAAATGGTCTATCCGAAGTAAATGTATTCGGATCAAGAGATAATTGCGATTTCGGAAAAGGTTTCTATTTAGGACAGACATATAATCAGGCATTATCGTTTGTATGTGAATACGAAAGAGCTTCTGTTTACTCATTCAGGTATTCTTTTGATGGACTGAAAATAATTGAATTCGATTGCTCCATAGACTGGATGCTTGCAATTTGTTTCTTTAGAGGAACAATAAAGAAGTTTGCCGAGAACAGCATTGTTCAGGGGATTGTTAAAAGAATTGAGGAGGCAGATGTTATAATTGCGCCAATAGCGGATAATAAAATGTTTTATATAATGTCTCAGTTTGCTGAGGGCGAGATAAATGCAGACGTAGCTCTTCATTCGTTGTCTGCATCAGGTTTGGGGCTTCAATACATTATAAAAACCGAGAAAGCTTTAAAAAAATGTATTCCGATAGAACGGTATTATTTGTCTGCCCCGGAGAGGGAGGATTGCAGAAAAACTTTGATTGAGAGGGGTTATGAGATAGACACAAAACTTAAATTGGCAAAGAGAGAGTTTAAAGAAGGACTGTATATTGAGGAGATGCTAAAATGAAAGAGTTTGATCATGATGGTTTATTGTTGGCGGAGTTTCAAGGCAAATTATTTGAGAAATCGACAGAATTAAACTGTTCTACCGGAGTTTTCCTCAGAAGGTTTATGCATTCTGATTTAGTAAAAATGTTGGATATGAATGATATCTCATCGTTATCATTGGATACATATGAAGGAATACATAGCATTCAAAATCAATTTGGTGAATCTGATTACGGAAAAACAATATATTCAAAAAACACTATGTTTTGGATAGGCTATATGTACAGATATATATCGTATACAAGAGGTGTTTCAACAAAGTTTGTTATGCATCTATTTCCATATAAACAGTTGAACGACGTATATTATTCATTTCATACACAGGACCCTGAATGGTGTGTACAAAGTTTATTGGAATTGATAGGCAAAAATGAAGATGTTTTTGATAATAATCTAAGATTAAAGTCTGTGATATCATCTCGGGGAGATTATTGAACTTGTTTGTACAAGTTGTACAAACAAGTTGACGCCAATGAAATAGAGGAGGAGCGCTTTAATAAGCGTTTCCCTCTTTTTTTATATTTTGTTTATTGTTTTTTGAAAACGCTGTGTTATATTTGGTATAGAACAATAAAGGGGAAGGAGGTCCCGGATAATGAACATTTCAAGATTTACACAAAAATCAACCGAAGCTGTTCAGGAATGCGAAAAAGTCGCAATGGAGTTCGGTAACCAGGAACTTACTGAAGAACATCTTTTGATGGGACTTTTACGTATAGACGACAGCCTTATTCTTAATCTTATAGAAAAGATGGGTATCAACACGGAGCACTTTGTTAACCGTGTTAACGAAGAGATTGCCAAGAAGCCCAAGGTTCAGGGCGGGCAGCCTTATGTTGGCGAATATCTTAACAAAGCGCTTACGTTTGCTGAAGATGAAGCTAAAGCGATGGGTGACGATTATGTATCGGTAGAGCACCTTTTCCTTTCGATACTCAACAATCAGAGTCCTACCATGAAGAAACTGCTTGGCGAGTACGGGCTTACAAAAGAACGTTTCTTAAAGGCTTTGTCGGAAGTAAGAGGTAATCAGAGAGTTACGAGTGATAATCCCGAAAGCACTTACGATACTCTTAATAAGTACGGACGAGATCTTACGGAAGATGCAAGAAACAATAAACTCGATCCCGTTATCGGTCGTGACAGTGAGATAAGAAGCATCATCCAAATACTTTCAAGAAAGAGTAAGAACAACCCTGTTTTGATCGGCGAGCCTGGTGTAGGTAAAACTGCCGTTGTTGAAGGACTAGCAAGAAGAATAGTGAGCGGAGATGTTCCGGAAGGACTTAAAGACAAGAAACTGTTCTCCCTTGAAATCGGTTCTTTGATCGCAGGTGCAAAGTACAGAGGTGAGTTTGAGGAACGTTTGAAAGCCGTTCTTGAAGAGATCAAGAAATCCAACGGTGAGATAATTCTTTTCATCGATGAACTTCATACGATAGTCGGAGCGGGTAAGACCGACGGTGCGCTTGACGCCGGAAATATGTTAAAACCTATGCTCGCAAGAGGTGAACTTCACTGTATAGGTGCGACAACGCTCGATGAATATCGTGAATATATAGAAAAAGATGCGGCTTTAGAGAGACGTTTCCAACCAGTATATGTAAATGAACCTTCCGTGGAAGATACCATATCGATTTTGAGAGGTCTCAAGGAAAGATATGAGAACTTCCATCATGTAAAGATACTCGACAATGCCTTGGTGGCAGCCGCTACGCTTTCATCAAGATATATTACGGACAGATTTCTGCCGGATAAGGCTATCGATCTTGTCGATGAAGCGTGCGCTCTTATTAAGACCGAGATGAACTCTATGCCTGTAGAGATCGATGAACTCAAGCGTCGTGTAACTCAGCTTGAGATTGAGGAAGCAGCGCTTAAAAAAGAGACTGACCAATTGAGTCAAAACAGACTTGAGACGCTTCGCAAAGAACTTGCCGAGGAAAGAGAAAAGCTCAATACCCAGATGTCTTTGTGGGAAAACGAAAAGCAAAGCGTTGAAAAGCCTGCAAAGATACGTGATGAAATAGAGGATGTTAAAGGTAAGATCGATATTGCCACACGTGAAGGAAAATATGATGAAGTCGGAAAACTTCAATATGAAGTTTTGCCCGGCCTTTTGAAGGAACTTGAAAGACTTGAGAGTGAGAACGAGAAGAAAGGCATTTCACTCGTTCACGAAGCCGTTACGGACGATGAGATCACTAAGATAATATCTCGTTGGACGGGTATACCGTTAAGCAAGTTAAATGAATCCGAACGTAACAAGATACTCAATCTTGACAGCGAATTGCACAAGCGTGTCGTAGGTCAGGACGAGGGTGTCATGAAAGTTACGGAAGCTATCTTAAGATCGCGTGCGGGCATAAAAGACCCTAACCGCCCGATTGGTTCGTTTTTGTTCCTTGGACCTACCGGTGTAGGTAAGACCGAACTTTCAAAAGCTTTAGCGGGAGCATTGTTTGACGACGATACGAACATGGTACGTATCGATATGAGTGAATATATGGAGAAATTCTCCGTATCGAGACTGATAGGAGCACCTCCCGGATATGTCGGATATGAAGAAGGTGGTCAATTGACTGAAGCAGTCAGAAGAAAACCTTATTCCGTTGTGCTCTTCGATGAGATCGAGAAAGCTCATCCGGATGTGTTCAACATTCTTCTGCAGGTGCTTGACGACGGACGTATTACCGATTCGCTCGGAAGAACGGTAGACTTTAAGAATACTATACTTATCATGACTTCTAATATCGGTGCACAATACCTCCTTGACGGTATAGATGCAAACGGAGAAATATCCGAAGAAGCAGAGAACGAAGTTATGGATATGCTAAGATCGTCCTTCAGGCCTGAGTTCCTGAATCGTCTTGACGAGATCGTGTTCTTTAAGCCTCTTACAGAGGAAAATATTAAGAACATTGCCAAGATACAGATCGAGAATCTCTCAAAGAGACTTGAAGACAGAGAACTTAAACTTACCGTCACGGATGAAGCACTTTCATTCATTGCTCATAACGGATACGAGCCTGTATACGGTGCACGTCCTCTTAAGAGGTATATACAAAAACATGTTGAAACCGAACTGGCAAAACTGATATTATCAGATATGGTAGCACAAGGTGATACCATAGAGATCGGACTTGAAGGAGATTCGTTATGTTGCCGCAGGACCCTGAAATCTTAGTGAGCTTTTTAAACCTTAAATTGAGAGATAATTACAACAGTCTTATGGACCTTTGTGATGATCTTGATGAAGACGAGGCATCGCTGCTTAAGATAATGGATAAGGCAGGTTACAGATACGATCCCGATACCAATCAGTTTAAATGATAAGACCGCGGAGTTTTGCTGACAATGGTTGATTTTTTGAATGAATTATATGGTGATGCTTTACTCATAACAGATTTGCAGGAACTTATTGAGTCTATTCGTGCAGAAAAATATGTTGATTTCAGAGAAAAATGGACTGCTCTGACAGAGCCTCTTACCGAATTTTGTAAAAGAGCTGAAACTCGAGAGACCAACTCGGGCAGTCCGGTGTTTGTTCGTTTGGGTAAGGCAGTACAGTGCGTTAATGGGGCAGTTTGTGATATGAAAGCATTTGCGGATGAGCTGACCGAGATCATTCCATTAATGCAAACCGCCTTAGAGTCATATGGAGTCATAGACGTTCAAGAGAAAAACGTTCGACTGTTTTCTTCAAAAGCCGGTTTTCTTTCTATGCAGGATGTAAATAAAAAAGTGTTATATCATAGCGCTATCGATCCAATGTTGGAGGCTAAGAGTATTGCTAAACGCCTGTATGACCCTGCTAAAACACGATACTTTTTCCTAGGATGCGGATTAGGATACCTCCCTTACTATATTTACAGACTATCGGATGAGAGTGCGGATATAACTATATTTCACAACCATCCGAGTATTGTTTCTTATGCAAAAGAATATGGTGTATTGGACCTGATTCCCGAAAATAAATTGAAAGTTTTTTGTGAAGCCAATGAAGAAAAACTATTAAAAAAGTTTTCATCTCAAAGAGAAGATGAAAACATAGAGTATTATTGCATGGAAGATGCGATTAATTATCTGTCTCCAAATGGAGCTGATAAGATAAGAACATTTTCAATTATTAATGCAACACATACGGTATATAAAGATTATCTGACAGTCAATACATACAGAAATTTGATGAATGTCAAGAAGGATATTTATGAGTATTATCCCAAATCTGATAATTGGATAGTAGTGGCTGCCGGCCCATCTTTGGATGCCCACTTGGAACATCTTATTGAGAACAAGGAAACTCACAACGTATTGTGTGTAGGAACTGTCTTTAAGAAACTGTTGAATAGATGAATCAGACCTGACGCTGTCGCTATTGT
>JAEEGK010026118.1_pt1 | contig 11917 bp, 10 predicted proteins | sample 8958771 | NCBI WGS metagenome assembly JAEEGK01 (sample SAMN16246547, study PRJNA631951) | gut metagenome | biome: gut microbiome; feature: rumen; material: SC-attached | host: Bos | place: Iran: Karaj | collected 2018-10 | reverse complement strand
CCGCTGGTCATCGCCGGCGGAAGCTTCTCTGCCGGACGGCGACGCCCGCCCATGCGGGAAGAGGACCGGGCGCTGATCAATGACCTGCTGGCAAAAGCCGACCCGGAGAAGGTGTTCCTGGTCATCGGCCATCGGCTGACCGGGCAGGAGGGATACCTGGCCGCGCAGAACCGTGGGCGCTTCCGGATTTTCGCTGTCGTTCCCCGGGAGCTTTCCCAGGCGGAAATCAGCCGGCTGCAGGAAAGCGGCGTCTCCGTCCGGATTTCGGACGAAAACGCCGCCATGGGGCTGTATAAAACTTTCGCGGATGAGATATTTGACCGGTATGAGGCCGCGCTGCTGGCTTTCGACGGAAACTCCGCCGCGATGAACCTGATCCAGGAGGCCAAGAACGGCCGGAAGAAAGCGCGGATCTACCTGAATACACGCTCCCGGGACCTGGCGGCCAAGGGGAGCGTGCTGGAAGGCTATGTGCGTCCGCTGCGCGAAGCGCGGCGGGAATGGGAGGCCTGACTGAAACAGGACGATGTATAGATTGAACCTATAACTCCATATTGTTTTCATATATTGGACAAAGAGATGCCGGAATGATAAGATGCATCCATCAGAAACGAAGGAGGGAGACGCCGTGACAGCTTACCGTACCGGTTGGACCATGCGAATGTGTTCCGCTGTGGGTGGAACCTGTTGCGATGTCGTTTTCCGAATGTGACGCGTGAACCGCGCTGAATTGTTTTTGACGGGAAGCGAAACGCTTCTCTATTTATTTTCCGAAAACTGAAAGGAGATATCCCCATGAAGAAACTGATTGCTCTGGTACTTGCCCTGGCCCTGACCCTGTCCCTGGCGGCTGCCCTGGCCGATACGATTACGATTGCCGTTCCCAACGACCCGACCAACGAAGGACGCGCGCTCCTGCTGCTGCAGAGCCAGGGCGTCCTGAAGCTGAAGGAAGGCGCCGGTCTGGAAGCCACCAAGGGTGACATCGAATCCTCCATTGTGGACATCGAACTGGTTGAAGTGGAAGCCGCGCTGGTTCCCGAAATCAAGCAGGACGTCGACTATGCCATCATCAACAACAACTACGCGCTGCAGGCGGGCCTGAACCCCGTAACGGATTCCCTGCTGATCGAAAGCGCGGATTCCCCCTACGTCAACGTGGTCAGCGTGAAGGAAGGCAATGAGAATTCCGATGAAGCCAAGGCGCTCGCCGCTGCCCTGCAGAGCCAGAAGGTCGTTGACTTCATCAACAACACCTATGCCGGCGCCGCGGTCGCGACCGTGACGGAAATCACTGACGGCTTTGACGCGACCGTTGACTATGAAGCGCTGAAAGGCAAGACCATTACCATTGCGGCTACGCCCGTTCCCCATGTGGAAGTGCTGAAGATCGCCGCGGAAATCCTGGCTGAAAAGGGCATCACCCTGGACGTCAAGGAAGTAACCGACTATGTGACTCCCAACGAGTTTGTTGAGAATGGCGACGTGTTCGCGAACTACTTCGCGCACCAGCCCTACCAGGATTCCTTCAACGCCGGCAACGGCACGCACCTGGTCACCATCGCCGGCATCCACGTGGAGCCCATGGCCCTCTACGGCGGAAAGCAGGCTGACCTGGCCGCGCTGGGAATCGCCAAGTAATTGACATCTTAAGCGGGAACGGTTATCATCATACCTGTGGAATATGACACACCGGCAGCGCCTTTGCCGCCGGTGTGCTTTCGTGTTTTGAGAAATATGGGGAGACTGCCATGATTGAGCTGCGGAACCTGAGTAAGAACTTCGTTACGGCGGACGGGCCGGTGGACGCGCTGAAGCATGTCAACCTGACGATCCGGGACGGGGACATCTACGGCATCATCGGGATGAGCGGCGCCGGGAAGAGCACCCTGGTGCGCTGCATCAACATGCTGGAACGGCCGACGGAGGGATCCGTTGTCTGGGACGGCAAGGACCTGGGCGCCCTGTCCGAAAAGCAGATCCAGCAGGTACGCCACCAGATCACGATGATCTTCCAGTCCTTCAACCTGCTGATGCAGCGCACATGCCTGGAAAACATCATGCTGCCGCTGAAGCTGATCCATATGCCCCGGGCCGAAGCCCGGAAGCGGGCGATGGCCTTGCTGGAAACCGTCGGCCTGCCGGACAAGGCCAATTCCTATCCGGCGCAGCTGTCCGGCGGACAGCAGCAGCGCATCGCGATTGCCCGGGCGCTGGCGACGGACCCGAAGGTGCTGCTGTGCGATGAGGCTACCAGCGCGCTGGACCCGAAAACGACCCACGCAATCCTGGAGCTGATCCGCGAAATCAACCAGAAAATGGGGATCACCGTCATCGTGATTACCCACCAGATGAGCGTGGTGCAGGAGATCTGCAACCGCGTGGCAATCCTCGAAAACGGCAGTGTGGTCGAGGAAGGCGATGTCAGCGAGATCTTCAGCAATCCCCGGGCGGAGGCGACCAGGGCGCTGGTATATCCGGACATGGCGGAGGGGATGGATTCCTTCGGCACCGCGCACCAGCAGATGGTACGGCTGGTATTCCAGGGCGCCGGTGCGGCGACCACCCCGCTGATCGCTTCCATGGCCATCGAGTGCGGAATCGCCGCGAACATCCTGGCGGCCACCACCCGGACGCTGGGCGGCAAGGTATATGGCAATATGCTGCTGAATATCCCGGGCGGCCCGGACGAGCTGGCCACGGCGGTCAAATTCCTGAAGAAAACGCCGAATGTCACCGTCCAGGTGGACGTGGAATATGACGCGGAAACGGCAGAAGGAGAGGAGGCGGAGCCGCGTGGGTGATTATATCGCGACATACTATAACCCGGATAAAATCGCGAAGGCATGGAGCGTGATCCAGGCCGACTTCCTGCGGGAAACCGGCGTCACGCTGTACATCACGCTGATGGCGACGCTGTTTGCGATCATCATCGGCCTTCCGCTGGGCGTGATCCTGGTGACGGGTGACAGCAAGGGAATCCATCCGCTGCCCAGACCGCTGATGGCTTTCCTGAACGGGCTGATCAACCTGCTCCGTTCCGCGCCGTTCATCATCCTCATCGTGGTGCTGATGCCCATTACCCGCGCGATCGTGGGGAAAGCGGTCGGCAACGCCGCCGTCATCGTTCCGCTGATCATCGCCGCGTTCCCGTTTGTGGCGCGGCTGGTGGAAGGCTCCCTGCGCGAGGTGAACCCGAACATCATCGAGATGTCGCTCTCCATGGGCGCGACCACCTGGCAGACGGTTACGCATGTGATGCTGCCGGAGAGCGTTCCGAGCCTGATCACGAGCTTTACCACAGCCATCACAACCATCCTCGGCTACACCGCGATGTCCGGCGCCGTCGGCGGCGGCGGACTGGGCAACCTGGCCATCACCCAGGGACAGCAGCGGTATAACCAGGCAGTGCTGCTGGCCGCCCTGATCGTGCTGGTTGTACTGGTGCAGATCTTCCAGAGCGTCGGTACCCACCTGGCGGCAAAGGCCGACAAGCGGCTGAAGAACAAATAAGAAAGAAAAATAAACGGCTGTATTTTTCCCCGTCCGGCCTGTTTCCGCAGGCAGGGCGGGGTTATACTGTGCACGTACCGGGAAGATCGGTACGAGAACTGTTTTCAGGAGGACATGAACATGAGCTGGATTTTTACGGTTGCACTGGGAATCGGTATCGGATATTTCGCCGTCCAGGCGCTGAAGAAGAATAACGACGCGAACCGGGAAGAAGGGTTCGAAGCGGAGGAAAACACCGAAGCGGCGGAAACCACCCGCACTGCCGGAACGAAGCGCCTGACCAAGAGCGCGACCGACAAGAAGCTCGCCGGCGTGTGCGGCGGCATCGCGGAATACTTCGGCGTGGACTCCACCATCATCCGCCTGGTGTTCGCCCTGCTGGTCGTCGGTTGGGGCACCGGCATCGCGGCATACATCGTGGCCGCCCTGGTCCTGCCTGAGGCAGAAAAGGCCTGACGGATTTCCCCCAAAGTGCAGAAACACAGCCCGCACCATATCCGGTGCGGGCTGCTTATTATACGGCCATATCAGAATTGCTGAAAAACAAAAACGCAACGAAGCGCAAATGCGTTGCTCATATGAAAAAAACCATCATATATGTTGTTTTTTTGATGAATTTTGCAACAAAACGGCAGATTTGCATTGATTTCTTTGCTTCTATGTATATAATTAAATATGAATTTGCAAATTCAGATATAGAAGAAATGAGGGAAATATTATGAAAAAGGTCGTCTGCTTGTTGCTTGTATTAGTGCTGATAGTATGCTGTACTGTTGCATTTGCAGTAAAGTGCAAGATTAGCTCCTGTGATGGGGAGAACAATGGAGGAACTGCATGTGTGGGATTCTCCGATCTTTATACCTATACCCATCAGTATGGCGGTTTTCTGGGACTGTTTACAAGAACCTGTACGGTAACTTATCAGTATGCTTGGATGGAAACCTATTGCACTAATGGACATGTGCAGTATACAAGTGCATTCAAAGGCCCTGAAACCCATAGCAGCTGTGGTAGGTAACGCATCCTGACTCTGGCGGCCGATATCGCTCAATGTATATCTGGGTGATATCGGCTGCCAATTATGATGAAAGGGGATTTCAGGTGTTCTGCTATGCATTTAAGTCTCTGAGACGCCAAACCGGACGCTATATCAGAATATTATGCATTCTGGCTCTGGCAATGATTGTTCCGATCATTGTGAACATTGTCGGCAGCAGTTCCCTTTACGGAGAGCGGCAGCAGAAGCAGGCAATGACCCATGAAATGGATTACCGGATTGATAACGTTACAAAGGAACTTGCTGACCGGTTTCTGGCGGATGATCGTTTTGATCTTTTCCAGGATCGGGGATCCATTTTTCTGCGGTATCATTCCCAGCCCGGCTTCAATGATGATGGGCTGGAAATCCATGGGGATATTGATTTGGCCACATTCGAAGCATCCAGGGCGATCCATGCGGTTCTGGATGAGGCTGGTATGTCATCACTGCAGGTATTTAATATCACTGCGCTTGCGCAAACGGATTCCCATACTTCTGATTTTATGAATCAGATCAACATTCTTTCATTTGCGATCATTCTTATATCAGTGATCATCTTTCAGGTTGGTTATAAAGCGCATATCAGTGCGTTTGGAGACGAAGTATCATCCCTTTATTCCATTGGATGCCCATATGGGAAAATACGGCTGTTCTTTTTCTGGACACTTACCTTTTGCTTTATACTCGCTTATGCGGCAGCTGTATTGATTGCCTGTGGATGTATGAGTATTCTGTATTCGGCTTTTTTGAATGTTCAGGGCAGTGGATACACATGGATGCTGTTTCATGTTGACTGGCAAAGCATCCTGATGATGGGCGTTATGTGGTATCTGCTTCTCTTCATTGTATATTTGATCCGGATGTCATCGCAGTATCGTGTTCTCAACGGCGGAAAGAAACGTTCGGGGAAAGGAAGAGGGACCATTTCCGCATCCGGTATTGAAAAAGTGCCTGTTAAACTGTTATGGAGCAGGCATGGGCAAATGATATACCATGGGATCTTTCTCGCAGCCCTTACGGTTTTCCTTTCGGTTTTTATCATCAATTATGCGTCAATTAACGCGGAAGCTATCACAGGGGGAAAAACAGCGGACTATTCTGTTTCTCATCATCAGATTGTTGCAGGACAGGAAAACGGGATTGGTGAAGATTTCAAAAACGATCTTGAGAAAATCGATCATATCCGGATAGCCTGGCAAAAAGACGATACATCAACTCCGTATCTTGCCGCAGTACCGCACAGGCATTCCAGATATGCAGTATTGGAACATGGGGATCTGGAGTATATTTCAACATTCGTTTTCCCCTATTTGGGTACACAAAGCGATGAATCATATTCTGAAGACCATTTCATACCGGTATGGATCAATCCGTACCAGCCGGATTCGGGATGGTCTGTCGGAGATGTCATCGATCTTTATGTATATGATCCGGCATCGCAGATGAATCAGGAAATTCCGAATGAATCAGTATATGGCCATCCTTTTCTGACCGGAAAAATCAGTCTGAAAGTATATGGATATGTGGATGAGCAGTACATGGACACACCGCTGAGGCTGTTTTTCCGTCCGCAGGATTATGAATTGCTGACGAAAAAATCCCCTGTGATTTCAGCAGATATTTCGTTGGATCCGGGTGCCGACAGGGACGCAGTCAAAACCCGATTGCTGGAGCTGATGACCAACTATCCTGACTATGATTTTCTGGATATATATGAAAGGCAGCAAATCGCAAAAAATGGAAGCACAGGTATATATATACTGGCGCTGGTCATCACGATACTTTTCCTTCTGGTGATCAGTCTTGTTATCTGGATTCTGTTTACGGAATATGTGATACAGATGTCGGTGGTGAATAAGCTGCTCTTCCTTCTGGGTTTGTCCGCAGATGACCTGAAGCAGGCTTATCGCAGGATCGGTTATCGAGCCTATATAATTACAGTATTGATTGGCCTGGGCACTGCGATAGCAGCTTCTGCTGCGTTTTTTGCAGGAACCGGTTACAGGTTTGCTGTTACCCTGCCGAATACAATCATCTATTGCCTGCTGTTTGGCGTCATTTTTGCTGCAATGACCATCCCCATGCAAAAAGAGATTGCCCGGCAATCTAAGAAAGAGGAGGCTGTGTAATGATGCTGCAGAATCAAGTCAGGTTGAAGGCAAGGAATCTGATGAAGACATACAAGCAGGGTGACAGTGTTATCCATGCGGTGGATCATGTCAGCCTGGATGTATATGCTTCGGATTTTATTGCGGTAACAGGACAATCCGGCTCGGGAAAAACAACCCTTCTGAATATTCTGGGCTGCCTGACAAAACCGGATGGCGGTGAACTGTGGCTGGGAGACATGGAAGTGACCCGGGCAACAGATAAAGAGCGGGCATGGATCCGCAGAAAAAAGATCGGATACATTTTTCAGGATTTTAAACTGCTGCCGGCATTGACCGCGCAGGAGAACATACTGCTTCCGCTGCAACTGGATTCCGCAGGCGTGAATATGGATGAGCTGAGGAATCTTTGTGAAATGCTGGAAATTGATCACCGCCTGAAACATTTTCCCGATCAGCTTTCCGGCGGACAGAAGCAGCGTGTTGCGATTGCCCGGGCGCTGATCAAAAAGCCGGAAATTATCCTGGCGGATGAACCGATGGGAAACCTGGACAGCCAGTGTGCCCAGGAGATTATGTCTGTTTTCCAGAATCTGAATGATCAGGGGTGTACGATCCTGATGGTCACCCATAATGAGAAGTTTGCCCATATGTGTCCCAGGGAGATCAGAATACAGGACGGCCGGATTATCGGCTGATTCCATTCCATCTCCCGGAAGCGAAATCACAGCCCGTACCGGCATCCGGTGCGGGCTGTTCCTGTTGTGCGCCGGATGGATTATGTGGTATACTTCCCCCGATGGAGGGCGGACCGATGAGCAAGACAAAAGAACGAATCCGGGAGGGCAACCTCCGCTACAAGCAGTCGCTCGGGCAGAATTTCCTGTACGACGAGGAACTGCTCGCATCGCTGGCGGACGCGGCCGGCATTCAGCCGGGCGAGGACGTGCTGGAGATCGGTCCGGGCTGCGGCAGCCTCACGAAACACCTGTGCCGCCGGGCGGGGCATGTGCTGAGCGTGGAGCTGGACGAGCGGCTGATCCCGCTGCTGAACGCTTTCATGGCGGAGGAGAAGAACCTCACCGTGCTGCAGGGGGACATCATGGCGGTGGACCTGCCGAAGGTCACGGAACCGCTGTCGAAGCCCTTCGCGGTGGTGGCCAATATTCCGTACTATATCACGACGCCCCTGATCACCCGCCTGCTGACCTCCGGGCTGAATATCAGCCGCCTGGCGCTGATGGTCCAGAAGGAAGTGGCGGACAAGATCCTGTCATCCCCCGGGGATGAAAACTGGGGCCCGCTGGCGATCCGCTGCCGGTACATGTGCGAGCCGTACCGGGCCATGGAGGTGCCGGCTGCGTGCTTTACGCCGCCGCCGAAGGTGGACAGCACCTTTATCGTGATGCCGGTGCGTGAAAAGCCCGCGGTGGAGGTAAAGGACGAGGAAATGTTCTTCCGCGTCGCCGCGGCTGCATTCGCCCTGCGGCGGAAGACGATGGTCAATAACCTGTGCGCCACGTTCCGGGCGGAGCGGGCACAGGCGGTGCAGTGGATGGCGGATGCCGGGCTGGATGAGAAGGTGCGCGGCGAACGTCTGTCGCTGGAGGAGCTGGCACGCCTGGCTGATGTAATGGCGGAAGGAAAGGAAAACGTATGACGATCGCGAAATTCGGGCATGTATCCGCGCAGCAGTACGCGGAAGCGATGGGCAGCCGGCTGGACGGCGCGATGGCAGTGGATGAGATTCCCATGCCGAAACGGGCGACCGCCGGCAGCGCGGGATACGATTTTGTTTCCCCGCTGGATGTGACGATCGAACCGGACGGAACTGCCCTGATCCCCACCGGGATCCGAGCGGAGATGGAGCCCGGCTGGGTGCTGGTGCTGTTTCCCCGCAGTTCGCTGGGCTTCAAATACGGGGTGCGCCTGAGCAATACCGCGGGCATTATTGACAGCGACTATGCCTTCGCGAAGAACGAGGGTCATATTATGGTCAAACTGCGGAATCCGTCCGCGGCGCCGGTCACCATCGGGCGCGGCGAACGGTTCTGCCAGGGCGTTTTCCTGCCCTACGGGCTGGCGGAGGAATCCGGCGCATTCGCGGAGCGGGAAGGCGGATTCGGGAGTACCGGGAAATAAGAACCACGACTGGCGGGCGGCCGGAGAACCGCCCGCGGGGAGGACGAGAGCCATGGAACTGATCAAAGCAACAGCGGGTGACCTGCCGGAGCTGCTGGACCTGTATGAGCGGGTTTCCGATGAAATGGAAAAGAGCGGACTGCGCCAGTGGCACTGGGGCGTATACCCGACCGAGGAAATGATCCGCGATGACGTGGAAAAGGGCCTGATGTACATCCAGCGGGCAGACGGTGTGATTGCCGGCGCGGTGGCCATATTTGACGGGGTCAATGAGCCGGAGTACGCGGAGGTTCCGTGGACCGGCGGCGTGAACCCGGGATACTTCCACCGCCTGGCGGTGGATCCGGCCATGCAGGGCATGGGAATCGCCGGCGGCATCCTGGACGACGTGCAGCAGATCCTGCGCAGCGCCGGGTGCGACTGCGTCCGCTGCGACACGAACGATAAAAATGCCTGGGCCCGTCGGCTGTATACGAAGATGGGCTTTTCCCCCTGCGGCCCGGTGACCTGGGACGATACGCCCGGGGAAGCCTATACTGCCTTTGACAAGGCCCTGCGTCGGGAAACGCCCATGTGGCCGATCCGCATGACGCCGGCGTTCCGCAGCGGAAAGGCGACCCCCTGGGGCGGCGGCAGGATGAAGGAAAAATACGGCAAGGAGATTCCGGAAACACCGACCGGCGAGAGCCTTGAGGTCAGCTGTATTCCGGGATTGGAAAGCCGGGATCCGATGGGCCGGACGCTGCCGGAACTGATTGACCGCTACCGGGAAAAGATGGTCGGGAAATATGCCGACAAGCCGTTCCCGCTGCTGCTGAAGCTGATTGACGCGCGCCTGCCCCTGAGCGTGCAGGTGCATCCGGACGACGCGTATGCCCGCCTGCATGAGGACGGGAAGCTGGGCAAGAATGAGGCCTGGCTGATCCTGGACACGCCGGAAGGCGGCGGGGAACTGGTGTACGGCATCCAGGCGGGTACCACCATGGAAACGCTGCGCGCAGCCTGCGAGCAGGGAAGCGCGGTGGAACCGCTGCTGCGCCGGGTGCGGGTGAAGGCCGGGGATATCTGCAATATTCCCGCCGGATGCGTGCATGCCATCGGCGCGGGGATCATGCTGTATGAAATCCAGCAGTCCTCGGATGTGACCTACCGCTTTTATGACTGGGACCGGACCGATGAGAACGGGAACCGGCGGGAACTGCACCTGAAGAAGGGCCTGGATGTCACGAACCTGAAGCTTGCTCCCCGGCCGCTGCATGTGGAGAGTGCGGATGGTGTGCGCCGGATGCTGGATGAGGAATTCTTTACCCTGGACGTGATCCGGACGCACAGCTGCGTGAACCTGCCGCCGGTGAAGAATTTCGGGATGATCACACTGCTGGACGGCAGGCTGACCATGACCTGGGCAGGCGGAAGCGCAAAGATGAAGAAGGGCGAAACCTTCTTCCTGCCGGCAAGCGTGCCGGAGATTACCGTACGGGGTGAAGGCACCGCGGCGGTATCCATGCCGAAATAAGACGATACGGACAAGGAAGGACAAATGAAGTTTAACGTTACGGGAAATATTGAGGGAATCCGGGAGGCAATCCTGGCCCGGCTGGACGATCTCTACAACTATGAGCTGGAGGACGGGGAGTTCCTGCCGCGGGAACTGATGAAGATCCTGGCGGAATGCTCCTGCGCCGTCAACCGGGAGATCGCCCTGTATATCACGCGGGACGGGGAAATCGTCAGCGTTTCCGTGGGAACGGACTGCGACGTGGAGCTGACGGACTACCGGCTGCGGCGGAATGTGAACCGGCTGAGCTATGTGCGGTGTGTGCATACGCATCCGGACGGCGACGGCCGGCTGAGCGATGTGGACCTGAGCGCCCTGAAGATCTTCCGCTACGACGCGATGACCGCCGTGGGCGTGAAGAACGGGGAGCCGACGTTTGTGCAGACCGCATTCCTCGTGGAAAACGCGGAGGTCATGCTGTCGGATACGGCACGCTGGTACAAGCTGCCGGACGCCGAATGGCTGAACCAGATCGACCTGAGCGATGAGCTGGTGGGCCGCGAGGAAACGAAGCAGGTGGAGGATGAGCGGGAACGCGCCGTCCTCATGGGAATTGAGAATACTGAATCCCTGGAGGAACTGCGCCGCCTGGCGGAAACCGCCGGCGCGGAGGTGGTCGGCGCCTTCCTGCAGAAACGGGACAAGCCGGACGGAGCATTGTTCATCGGCAAGGGCCGGGCGGAGGAACTGGCCCGGGACTGCCAGGCCCTCGAGGCGGATGTATGCATTTTTGACGAAGAGCTGACCGGCATGCAGGTGCGCAACCTGGAAGAGGTGCTGCGCGTCAAGGTCGTGGACCGGACGGCCCTGATCCTGGATATCTTTGCCCAGCGCGCCACCAGCGCCGAGGGAAAGCTGCAGGTGGAGCTGGCGCAGCTGCAGTACCGTTCTGCACGCCTGATCGGCCAGGGCCTGGTCCTGAGCCGCCTGGCCGGCGGCATCGGTACCCGGGGCCCTGGTGAAAGCAAGCTGGAAATGAACCGCCGCCGTATCCGGGAACGGATGACGGAACTGCGCCGCCGGCTGGATGAGCTGGAGAAGCAGCGGAACATCCGCCGGAAGAGCCGGGAGAGGAATGAGGTGCCCGTGGTGGCGCTGGTCGGCTATACCAACGCCGGGAAATCCACCCTGCTGAATGCCCTGACCGGATCGGACGTCTACGTGCAGGACCAGCTGTTCGCTACGCTGGACGCGGTGTCCCGCCGGATGGAAACGGCGGAGAAGACGCCGTATCTCCTCACGGACACCGTCGGCTTTATCCGGAAACTGCCCCACACGCTGATCAGCGCTTTCCGTTCCACCCTGGACGAGGCGGTGCTGGCGGACGTGCTGGTAATCGTATCGGACGGCGCAAGCCCGGACATGATGAAGCAGCACGACACCGTGGAGCAGGTGCTGGAGGAGCTGGGAGCCACCGGCCAGAAGCGCATTGAAGTGATCAACAAGTGCGACGAGGCCGATCCGATGCCCTCCTTCCCGGGCGCGGTGATGATCTCCGCGAAGACGGGCGAGGGTCTGGAGGACCTGAAGGCGGCCATCGCGTCCGCACTGCAGGAA
>JAEEGK010026113.1_pt1 | contig 11919 bp, 6 predicted proteins | sample 8958771 | NCBI WGS metagenome assembly JAEEGK01 (sample SAMN16246547, study PRJNA631951) | gut metagenome | biome: gut microbiome; feature: rumen; material: SC-attached | host: Bos | place: Iran: Karaj | collected 2018-10 | reverse complement strand
GAGGAGCGTGTCCATATATGCGGCGGCGCCCATATCCATTGAGTTGGCGGGTTCTCGTGCCATGACCGGAACCGCCTGCGCACTTTTTATCGCATGAAGGTTGTTTTTGTCGATGCTTTTCTTTAAGTCTGCAATCCTCTTGCGTGAGTCCTCAATTCGTTTCTGTCTTGCGCGTTCTTCTTCCCTCTCTTGAAGACCGGTGATCTTCCGGCGGAGCGCCTCCTTTTCACTTTCACCGGTTTTCACACCGGATACCGTTTTTACGGTGTTCTCCTTCTCGGCTTTTCTTTGAAGAAGCAATTCCCTCTTTTCCAGATGAGTGTTTATTTCACTCTCCAGTTTTGCAGACTTCTGCTTTAATACCTCAAGCCTGTATTCATCCGAGCCGACGATCGCGCCGTACAGATACGAAACATTTGACTCAAGTGCCTGTATGCGACCGCAGTATTCTTCGGATGCGCCCGTAAGCGCGTTGCTGTCCATATCATAAAGGAGCTTTCTGAGTATTATGATCTTGGCAGCCATCGGGTGCGCTCTGTAAAACTCCCCGCCGAACGGGATATCATCTTTATCCGTATTTCGGATCAGCCTGCGCGCCTCGATCGTCAGCGAAGCGATCGTATCTCCGTCACCCGCATTATAAAGCGCTTTGAGAAGATTCATCCTTCTCGTCTGTTCTTCGCTCACCCGTTCGTTTTTGGTGTTCATGGCAAGCACGCCGCTCGATTCCATAAGAACATTACTGAATTTCGCCATGCTCTCTGCCGTAACACCGTTCCTCGCCGAAAGGAACCTACGGACATGCTTCTCCATTCGTTCCTTAAGTTCTTTACCCCTGAGCTTGTTCTTGTCGAAAAAGGCCTTTGCTTTTCCTACTCCCTCAACCTTGTTCTTTTTATAGTCAGTGAACGTGGATATTTTTCCGAGCGCGCTCTTCGGAACATATTCGTCAAGGGTCGCATCGTCATACTTAACCCTTATATCCGTTTCGTTTTTTTCGCTCAGAAGACCCGTAGCCTCGCCGATCTGCCCTTCGATTTCATCCTTCTGCAGCGTAAGGCGCTCGATCTCCTCGTTTTCCGCAGCGATCAGCGCATCCGTATTTTTAAGATTTTCCTCCTGCAAAGCTCTTATATCCCCGAGAATACTCTGCGCGATCCGGACATCGTCATAAAACGCTTCATCGGGCACTCCCTCGGTTATGGAAATTTTATCAAGCAAAGCCTGCCTTTCCCCGGCTCCGATATTGCCACCGAAAGCTTTTTCCAGGCTTTCGAATATCTCACCGCCTGTGCGGATAAGGTCATTAAGCTCCGAAACCGGATCAAGCAGAGCTTTCATAAGTTCTGCATCGATCTGCGGATTCCCGGTGAGTTCCGCCTTGATACCTTCCTTTACATCGGTGAGGATCTTATCCTTTTTTCTTTCAATCTTTTCCATTATCCTCTCGGAAAAGGAAGCAACAAGAGCGTCCTCTCCGCGAAGTTTTCCCTTGAGTGCAATTCTTTTTTCATTCAAAAAAGACAGGCTTTTGTTATAGAGGTCTGTCTGCTCCGCCATATCTGTCCGAACATCGACACTGACATATTGTGCCATATCGACAAAGAAGTCACCGAAAAGCTCCTTTTTTAACGCTTCGTCCCGAACCTCACCGGACTCTTCATCCGACGCTCCGGTTGCTTCACGCGTTTCCTGATCACCAATCCTGTTTTTCATGTCGTACGCCATGACCGGAGCTTGTTCCGTTTGTTGTTCCGCTGTTTTTGCGGCGATCGCTTCCGATGTTTTTTGCAAATTTAAGCTTTCAGACATATATTTTCCCCACTCTCTGTTATATCTGCGATCATTCCTGACCGACTCATTCTCCGATATTGTTCCATGCGTTCGTTCCGGACCTCTTTATCCTCCGATGTCTTTCCATTCGCTCGTTCCGGACCTCATTATCCTCCGATAGTTTTCCATGCGATCATATCGGTAAAGCATTCCCTGCGTCCGACCGATTTTCTGCCGAGCACGGCATCCTCAAACTGCCGCACCTTTTTCCCATCTGCATCTATGTAAAGTGTCTTTAACGACTGCTCCTCGGCTTTTATGGCATTTATCGCATAATCAAACAGATAAAACAGCTCATCCATTGTGCTCTGTCCGACGTATATGCTTTCAAGCCGGGCTCCGTCCTCAAATCTTTCGACCCCGAGCATCGCCCGTATCTCGTCTTCCTTTACTATAATCCCGCCATATCGGTTTTTCATTGAGAGAATGAAGTCCGAATCAATATATCCCGTATCAGCCTCAAGTTTTTCACCGATCGTACTGACATTTGCACGGAGCTTTTCGTCCGCAGCCGCACCTCTGATCAGTCTCTCACCCGCAGGAAGCTTTCCGTTTCCGAAAGGATATGCTTTGATAATGTCTTCCATATCGTAGAGGCTTCGCCTCGTGCTGCCCTCATCGATCGTAAAGCCGCAATGCGAGAGGAATCCCAACGCCTCCGACTTTTCTGTCGTCAAACCGACAAATTCGCAAAAGGTCACTCTCGAAAAAAGGACGGGGCTGAGGCTCTTTACGATCTCATCCATAAAAAATCTGCCGTAACCCCTCTTTCTGTGATCGTCGCCAATCGCAAAGTATCGTATCGCGGCATCTCCGGATTCACCGTCAAGGACTGCGGCTCCGACTGCATTTTCCTCGTCATCGATGAGTCCGAAGCACATTCTCCCTGCATCACCCTTGCCATAATATTCGTCGATTTCCCCCCGAAAATATTCTGCATTTTTTTCCGTAATACGAGTTATCTTCATATACGCCTCCTCTTCACTTCCGGATCACACGTTATTCCCGGTTTTATCCCACATTTTGGCTGTCTGCGTACACTCTTTGAGAACATATTCGTAGTCACATGACTGGTAGTCCTGTCTGAGCTTCAAAAGGTTCTTCATCGTAGTCCTGCTCGCAGCGATGATGTAACGCGATCTCCTGAGAAGCGTGTCATAGATTGCACTCACCCTGATAAAAAGATTTTTCTTAACGCTCATTTCTCCCGCTTCGCTTTCGATAAGCCGCGACACAGCATTCCTTGCTTCGAACGCCTCATTGAAGAGATCATACAGCTCCGGCAACTCATTAAAGATCGTCGTCAGCATGGGTTCGCGAAAAAGTTCGGGATGCAGATGCTTTTTCCTTTCCAATTCAGCCGCAAGCTTTTCGCAATACTCGATTGAAATCGCCCCATCCGGCACCTCAATCCTTGCGGTGACATTCTTATTTTTTCTTTCCTGCATCCTTTGCCAGATCATAAATACCGTCGCGCAATCCGTCTCCCACGGCGCGATTCCTTCAAATCGCGCATCCAGCGCGCCAAGCTGTTCTTCAAGGACCGCATTCGGATCGGGACACGGAACGGCACCTTCGATCTTCTCTCTTATATACACGCCCTGCATCGCTCCGATGGGAGTTCCGTCATAAAGATACTGCAGATAGCTCTCGGTACTGTCTATGTAGTAGCTGAGCGTCCTGATCTGTGAAGCGTATATCTCATCAATAACAATGTCTCTGTAGCCTTCAAATTCCTCCCTTCTCGCAAGGAGCGCGATCTTCGTCGACAGATTTGTGAGCTGTGACATAAGCTTATTGAGCTCGCTCATGGCCTTGTCGTACGTATCGCTGATCTCTGCAAATTTCGGGTGTTTTCTGAGTTTTTCCCATTCCGCGCTTATGACGATCTCATCGATTCCCGCGATAAATTCGAGCTGCCTCTTCAATTCCTTTTTGAAATCATCCTCACTCTCGATCATTTCGATCATCTTCTCTACGACCCTTCGGTCAAATTCTCTGGTCACCTTGCTCATCTTTTGAAGAGCTTCCGGGGTTTTGCGGATGACTTCGAGCTGCTCGGCGACAGTCAGCTTTTCTCCTGTTTTATAGTCAACTCCGGCGAGAGCCAGATTTGCTTCCACTCCTTCGCTGACGATCTTTATCACATCACTCTTAACCGCATAAACAGCTTTTTCCCGGATCGAATCACCGGGTTTTATCTTCATTTCTTCATCCGCTTCGGTCCGCCTTACAAGAATTCCCGCCAGCATCGCAGCTTTCATGTATTGCTCTCTTATCGTAACGGGAGGGCGGTTGAAGTCTTCTCTCTTATATTCCATCTGGTTTTCCGATACTGTGGCGAAAAAACCGTACTCCGAAATCCGGAGCGATCTTGCTTTTCCCGATTTGTAGATTCTGAGTGCCTCTGTGGCAATGTTGCGCTGGATGAGGACAATGGGCGGTATTCCGATCCGTCTCGAGCTTTCCTCCATTTTCACCATATATCTGGCATGTACAGCTTCTTTATCACGGACTTTTTTGTAGAAGTACTTTTCGTCGAATATCAGTATGCTTTGATCCCAGTCTGAACGATCGGAAAAACCATAATAATGTCCAAGTGTTTTAAGTCCGAGAACATCTTTTTCATCTGATTCATAATACGATTCAAAAGAAAGGTATCCTCTTTTTTTACGGTTTTTTTCATAAGAACGCCACACCAGAGCTATTTGATCGGTGTGAAAATTGTTTTTCTCCGAGAGAACGCGTTCCACCGACAGCATGACCACAGGAACCAGAAAAAGCGGACGATCTCCGAGTAGGATGGCTCCATGCTTTCTGTAATATTCGAGAATTGCGTACGATCCCTTCGATTCGGCTCCGAAAACCCCTTCGAGAGCATAACTGTCGGGATGCTTGACCACAAACAGCGCAGCCTCAACAACGCCTTCTCTCTCATAAAGAACGGTAGCATCACGGTCATAGTCATCCCATTTGATGGGGATTTCAAGAGGGAGCGGGATTTTGGATCTGACAAAATCCTCTTCAATCTGACGCTTTTGCTTTTCCGTCACATATCTAAGGGTGAAACAGCGTTTCTCATCCTCCGGGGAAAGGTGTGAAGATCGGTCGTCAATGTTGCCCGTCGAAATCTGATATACTCTCGATGTTGTTATTTCCGACGAGAAACCGGCATAGTCATAAAATTCGGATCTGACAGTTTCCTGCAGAGGAAATTCACTGAATGTCCCGAAAAGAACTCCGCGTTCATTCGCGCACGCAGTCCTGATTTTAATGAGATCCGCAGCATATTCCGGGCTCGAATAGCGGTCCGTCATGCCCACCCAGGCTATTTCCTGCCAGTCGTATCTGACTCTGACCAGAACAATTCCCATCAGCCGTTCGGGTATGATCAGATCGTCAAACGTCGCGACCGCAAAAAGCCTATCCCTCTCAATCTCATCTCTGAACATCGGAGGAATCAGGCTTCCAAACAAATCTATTTCCTGTTTTTCGATCAAATATTCATGTAACATGCTTTTTCCTTTTGATGATTATAATGATTCATCGCTGTTATCGGCAGCTTATCGCTTGTTCATCCTCTTTCATGATTGATAAAGAAATTGTACTTTTTCCCGAATAAAAATACAAGAAAAAAGAGTTAATCCCAACGGGATCACACACAGATTTTTTCGTGCGAATCACATTCGGATACCTTCATGTCAATGCCTCACGGATACCTTCATGTCAATGCCCCCCACTTGACAATACGGACAGAGCGATGTAATTTATCGATATAGGACGTTAGCGTGTGCTAACGATAAATAAAAATAAGCCCGATACAGGTCATGCGTTTGACCTGAAGATCCGTCGCATTCCCTTCGGGAATTGCGTGGCAAGGAACCGGCAGCGAAAAGCCGCCAAAGAGGAGTAAAGCTATGGAATGGTTATCCGAAAACTGGGGAACGATCGTGGTATCGCTTATACTGATCGCGGTGGTGATCGTCCTCGTTCGCGTACAGATAAAAGGAAAAAACAAAACCGGATGCGGGGGAAACTGCGCAGGATGCAGCAGTTGCGGTTCCTGTCCTTCCGCAAAAAAATCCGAGCGAACTTGATTTTTTCAAGTTCGCTCGATTATACACAAGGAGCTGATCAATTTATTCTACCCTTTGCCGGTCTGTCACCAATCCGAATCCCAGTCACTTCCGCCCCAGTCGGAGTCCCATGAATCGGAATCGGACCAGGACCAATCGCTGTCCCAGTCGTCATCATCATCCGAATCATACCAGGAACCGCTGTCGCTGCTGCTCGAATAATCATCATAATAATCGCTGTTCTCAAAAAGACTTCCGCCCGAGTATGAATACGTCGAATAATTACCGTAGTTGTCGGAATCAATGTACGAATAGATTCCCGACGAACTGTCCTCGGGGAACCATTTGTCCGACGAATTATCATAATAATACCATTTGGAATCCTGACGGTAATAATCGCGTCCGTTGTAATTATAGTATCCTTTCGGAATCGCATCACCGAAGATCACACCCAAAATAAAAAGGACGACAATGAATGCGATCACAGCGATCACTTTGTGGTTAAAAATAAAACCAAGACAACCCTTTAATCCCGAACGTGAACGACGCGCCGTGTTGGGGAAACGTCTGTAGGCAGCCCCTGCGTTGTCGCTTCTCTGATATGTATCATTGTTTTGGGGAGCATACCTGTTTCTTCTGATCTGATCTTCAATCTGGGAACGGAGGCGCTGATAAAGCTCATTGACGGCATATGCCTCATCCTTACCCTGATACCTTATCGCACGGGAACCGTCGCCCTTGTTCTTATAAACGACAAAATCGCCGCTTGTATTCTTATATATACCGAAAGCCTTCGGTCCCCTATAATCCTTGCCGATATAAAAGCGTGTCACATCCTCCGGAGGAAGGTTGTGACCGACATACCACTGCTGCAACTCTTCAATCGTGTTTGGCTGCGACGAAGACGTTCTGTTCACACCCGAAAGAGGCGCCCCGCAGTGGGGACACGATTTTTCGGTCTCTTCGATCATGCTGTCACAATAATCACACTTGATTTTCATATTATTCTTACCCGATCCTTATGTCGCGCCGAAGCATATGCTTCCCGTCATTGTTTATACCGCGTGTTAAAATTATTCTGCCACCGTTTTTCAATGTTTGATCCAAACTCCATAAATCCGGCTTCTTCCGCATTCAGAGTTCTCGAAGTTTATCGATAATATCTCCTGCCAGCATGCACGACTCTCCCACATCATCGCGCGCTCTGTCACCTGCACTCCCGTGAATATTTACGGCGCAGCATGCGGTCTCAAACGCGCTTTGCGAACCGTCTTTCGTCCGCGCAAGGAGTCCCGCCGTTATGCCGGCAAGCACATCGCCGCTGCCGCCCTTTGACATGCCGCTGTTTCCCGTCGTGTTTATGTAGATGCCTCTCTCGTCCGACGGATCCGCAACGAACGTTCTTGCGTCCTTAAGAACGCAGACCGCATTCGTCCGGTTAGATATATGCCTCGCCGCTTCCGGGGGATTCTTCTTGATCCCGGCTGCATTTGTCACGTGTCCGAGCCCCTTCATAAGTCTGACCGTCTCGCCGATATGGGGCGTGACAATTGTATTGCCTTTTCCGAGAATTTGGGTAATCCCGTCAAATAATTTCTGCGTACTCCGTGCTTCCTCACCGGTGAAACGCCCGCTTCCGCCCTCTGTTTTTGCGCCGCCTTCCGCAGGTTTCGTCCCGGCTTCGGTTTCCGGCTCCGAAACAATGTTGAGCGCATCGGCATCCATCACCAAACGCTGTCCCTTTTTAAGCAGCGAAAGCACCGTAAACAAAATCGTTCTCGACTGTTCTCCCGTTCCGAGTCCGGGACCGACAAGGACCACATCCGCCCATTCGACGGAATCTCTCAGCTTCGCAATGTCGGTTGCACGTTCGGCTGCAGTTTCGGCATCCCCGAACGTTTCGTCCCCGTAAGTGAGCATCATGGCTTCCGGAAGTTTATCCATGAGCAGCGGTCGATTGACATCGTGGGTTACGACCTTGACAAGACCCGCGCCCGCTCTGTAGCACGAAGAAGCACACAGATAAAGAGCGCCGTAGATATCCTTCGAACCGGCAACGATGAGGACCTTGCCGTTCGTTCCTTTATTCGAATCGGGTCTTTGTGTCGGAAGCCTTAAAACCAGGTCGGACGTGTCATATTCATAAGCGAAGGGCCCGTCAAAAAAGTCTTTGGCATCAGGGAGTGATTTAGGACTGTACAAACCGATCTCCCTGCAGATGATCCTTCCGCTGCAGGCACGTCCTTCATTTATCAGCATGCCGAGCTTCGTAAATCCGAATGTGACGGTAATGTCACACCTGACGGCGAACCCTTTCACAAGCCCCGTGTCCGAGTCTGTTCCGCTCGGAATATCGCACGCCGCTATGAGAGTCCTTTTTCCTCCGTCATTCCTTTCCGAAACATCATTGATCGCATTTACAATCGATTCATATGTCCCCGTGATGTCACGCGAAAGACCGACTCCGAAAAGTCCGTCAATGATCGCATCATAACCGGTGAACGCTTCGACGAAATCCTCCGTTGCTGCGCCTTCCGACAACGTTTCCGGAAATTTTACGCCGAAATTTTCCGCAGTCCTCTTCTGTATCAAAAAGGATTCGGTTTTTTTTCCATGGGGATCCGCCTCATAAACATAAGCATCAAAGCCGCGTGTTTTGAGGATTCGAGCCGCTGCCACCGCGTCACCGCCGTTGTTGCCCGTACCGACAATGCTGAGGACTTTATACCGTCCCGGATTCCGGCCCGTAACACCTTTTTGAACCCACAGGACCGGTCTGCTTTCTTTTAAATAAGGTTCGCTTTCATATATGGTTCCGTTGAACCCGTTTATATGATTTAATTCATTCTCTACTTCATTCGCGAGTTCAAGCGCCGCCCTCTCCATGAGGACGATACCGGGAGTCCCGATCGTTTCCGAAGTGTAGCGGTCAATGTCCCGCGCCTGTTTTCCCGTAAGATAATAATGCATATCCGCCCTCACGATCGTTTATCAAGCCACTGTTTCGCAATAATACCGTAAATCACGGTTTTTATCCTCTTGACGGAACTTATGATTCCTGTCTGCTCTCATCGTAAGCAAGCTCACAACAGATGGCTTTCGTTTATTGCACAAAATCAGCCGCAGCATGTGCAACGGCTGATTTTGATTATAATTTCTAATTATGTTTTTCGCAACCTGCGGTTTGCTTTCAAGTCGGCTTCAAGTCATCCTCAAAGTACGTACATTAACGTGTACGGTACGTAACGGGATTATTTCTGAGGGCATACCACAAAGTTCGCGACAACCGGGATTTTGTTTTCTTCGCAAACTATGTACTCGTCCCTGACGACCTTCGGCAAGCTGTCCTTCATTGTCACCGCAAGCACCGCTACCTGCGATTGTCTGAGTCCCTTAAGAGCCTCGAGCGAATTGGCCGGGTCACCGGTCAGTGCCTCTATTCCCACCTCTTTAAGCAGACCGACAGCCTTCTCAAGTACCGATTTTGTATATTCGCATTCCGTATCCGACACAAGAAACACTTTATCTGCCTTTTTATCTTCGCATATGTTGCCTATTCTGTCGCAGATAAATGCGATGGCTTCATTATCAGCGGTTTTTTTGATGCCGTGGAATTCAATCCTTTTCGCCCAATTCGAGAAGAATTCGTTCAGAAAGAATCCCGATTTCTTTTTTTGAATTATTACGCCTATGCCTTTTTCCTTTGTAAATCTTTCGATATCGTCAAGGCTTTTGATTGCGGGTGAGCAGATGTACAAAGCCGCAAGAAAGATCACCGCTGCGAGGCAACCCACAAGAAGACCTATTACGAAGTACCTTTTCCACGAGAATTGCTCCTTGAATTCCTGATCTTTCTCGATAAGATAACTGAAAACAGCATTTTGCTGCTGATTCATCGATAATCTTGCGTTTTCCTCAAAAGCTAGATAATCCGTAACAAGCTTAGAACCTTCCTCGTTTTTCGAGCGCTGAAATTCAGCGATCCCGGAATCCACTCTTTCGGTATAAGCAGCCGAAAGCTCCGACAGAACAACGTTAATGTCAACGCTTTTCAATTCTTTAACATGCTTTTCGATCGCGTCCTCCGCGATAAGCGCTATTTTTTCACAATCTTCTCTGGAATTTGCCGAAACGGTAAGAATAAGCACGCCGCTGTACGAATCATTGATGCTTCCGCTTGTCATCTCGAGGACCATGCCGCCCCCCGTTGTGTCGATATCGTACCCGCTCTTATCGATGCTTCCGGAAAGAGAGACCACCTCGCCCACATATCTCGGATCGATGTCATTGCCAAAGACGGCAGCCATTTTTTTATAATCATCAAGATCCAGAGCGATCGTGCTGAACGAAGACATAACGCCCTGGTAATTTGTCCTTACGAAATATTCCTTTGTGAGTACGCTGACGTTGTCAGCATTTATCCTCATCAAAAGGCTGTTTTCGGAATACAGCTTGTTTTCCTTTATTCGTTCCTGAAAGCCCTGATAACGCGAATAAAACAGATCCACGTTCGTAATCTGTTCCTGCGTCATTTCCCTGGTCATTTCATTATATGTGGCATCCGCATATTTATTCTGAATCGAATCGTATTGTACATATGACTCATATCCCCCGATACTTATCATGAATACGATTGAGATGATCAACGCCAGCTTCCAACGATGCAGAATATAAGCGAACATATCCCCAAGATTTATCGAAATCTCATACCCCTGTTCGTTCATTTTTCCTCCCGATGTCCCTCAAACAAAAACACGCGAATGACATTATATCATAATGTTCATAAAAACGCTATGATAAACGCATGTTTTGTGAAGTTTTTTAAGCGGTCTCATTTGTTACATACGAAAGGAGCGGCCAAAAGCCACTCCTTTAACATCAATATGAACATGAAATCCGTTGAAAAAACAAGCATCGGGAGAAAACATAATCCGTTTCACCACGAAAGAAATCTCGTATTTATTTCTGGGGGTAAACCACAAAATTGGCGACAACCGGTATATTATTCTCGGCGCAGATCGCAAGCTCATCCTTTACTACATTGGGAAGACTGTTTTTAATTGTAATCGCAACAACCGCAGCCTGTGCCTGTCTGAGATTCTGAAGTGCCTCAAGAGATGCGGAAGGGCAGCCGAAACCGGCTTCAATGCCGATCCCCTTAAGTTTTTCAATCGCTTTGTCAAGAACATTCTTTGAGTAAGAATGCTGTGAATCGGAAACAAGGAACACTTTGTTCATACCCTTTCCTTTGCAGATGCTGCCGATTCGGTCGCACACGATGGCAATCGCTTCTTCTTCGGGAATTCTGTTGATCCCGTGGAATTCAATCTTCTGAGCCCAATTATGGAACAGTTTTCCGAGGAATATCTTCGATTTTGTCTTTTGAACCACGACCCCGAGTTCTTTTTCTTTTGTCACTCTGATCACATCATCAAATGTCTTAAATCCCGATGCAAAAAGATAAACAATTGCAAGGAAGATCACCGATACCACAAATCCGACAACCGCACCGATGGCAAGGTATCTGATGTAATGCATCTTTTCCGTAACTTCCTGTTCCTTCTCGATCAGGTAGCTGAACACTTTAAATTCATCGTCATCAAGAGATGTCTTTGCGTTGTTTTCAAAATCATAATAATCCGTAACAAGCTGCGAACCGCGCTCAGCCTGCGTTCTCTGAAGTTCAGCGATACCCGTGTCATATTTTTCTGTATATGAAGTGGTCAGTTCAGAAACCTCGATCTCAATGCCTGCTGACTTTAACGCTTCCATATGCTCTCTGATCGCATCGTCCGCGATCTTAGCGATTTCATCGCAATTGCTGCGGGTATTGGCTGTAGCTCTGAAAGTAAGGATTCCGGTATAAGCATTGCCGATGCTTCCGTTCACAACATCGCCGACCTTGTCGGTGTCTATCATGTAGGAATCCTGGCTGAGGCTTCCACCCAGTGACACAAGCTCATTGACATATCTCGCATCAAGATTGTCGCCGATGATCTTCGCCATCTTC
>JAEEGK010026112.1_pt1 | contig 11919 bp, 6 predicted proteins | sample 8958771 | NCBI WGS metagenome assembly JAEEGK01 (sample SAMN16246547, study PRJNA631951) | gut metagenome | biome: gut microbiome; feature: rumen; material: SC-attached | host: Bos | place: Iran: Karaj | collected 2018-10 | reverse complement strand
TTCTAAACAATTAACTGAAAAGAGGCGTGAAAAATATTTTGATTATATCAAAGAAAATTCACTTGCATATGGTATTGGTATAGTCTCAGCTAAAGAAATTGATGAAATCAATATATATGAAGCTTCCAGAAAAGCAATGATGTTGGCAATTAAAGAATTATCTAATAAAGTAAATCCAGAATATGTACTTACTGATGCAATGCCATTACCTGATTTAAAAATTCCTTGTGAAGCAATTATTAAAGGTGATGCTAAAAGCATTAGTATTGCAGCAGCAAGTGTTCTTGCTAAAGTAACCAGAGATCGTATGATGTATGAAGAAGATGAAAAACATCCAGAATATGGATTTAAAAATCATAAAGGATATCCAACTAAAAAACATATTGAAGCAATAAATAAATATGGAATTATTGATGGATATCGCTTGACTTATGGGCCAGTTGCTGAGTTATTGAAATAAAAAAATACAAAATTAATTAAAAATACTTTTACAAATAAAAAAAGTGTGTTATAATGCTAGTATGATAGTGTGATATAGTATGTACAGTAGTCATGCTAAAGAGTAAAGGGGAATGTGTTATGAATAATGGAAATGTTGATGTAATGGAAATGGAAAAAAATCCTAATGCAATGTTTGATGTAAATAGCCAACCATCAGATGATTTTTATGATGATGATTTAGTTAATATGGATTTTACTGGCCTTGATGTTGATGCAAATGAAGGAAATGTTCAAAATTTTACGCCTGTTCAAATTGATGATGTAGAAGATGATGGAGTAGTAATTGAAGAAGCAAAACCTGTAAATGATTCTGTAGCTCCAGTTAATCCAGAACCAGTATATACTTATGAGGCAGCTCCTGCTGTAAATGCAGAAAAGCCAGCATTTAATAATGTTATGTATGCTGAACCAGAAGAAATTGCTGCACCAGTTACTAATATTGAACCAGAAAATAATTCCATTGATACAAAAATTGAAGATAACTCACTAGCTAATAAAGGTGAAGTATCATTTGAAATACCAACATTAGATAATAAGAAAAATTTAGATAATAGTTATGTTTTGTCAAATTTTGATGTTCTATTTGATAGCTTATATAGTGATGTAGTTGGAGCAAATAACTTCATTACTGATTTGATGGAAAAGAAAAGTACATTAAATAAAGATGAACAATTACTTACTGATTTTAAAGAAAAATTTGAAAAAGAAAAAGAAGAATTAAAAAAAAATTTCGAAGAAGAAAAGCAAAAAATTCAAAATCAAAAAAAAGAAATTCAAAAATTAATTTCAATTGAAAAAGAAAAATCTTTAAAAGAAAAAGGAAAATTACAAAAACAATTTTTACAAGAAAAAGAAAAATTAATAAAAGAAGAAGAAGAATTAAAAAAAAATTTTGAAAATGAAAAAGAAAAATTTTTAAAAGAAAAGAATGAATTAAAAAAAATGATACAAAAAAATATGAAAAAAAATAATGAAGAAGAAAAAAAAGATGAAAAAGAAGAATTAAAAAATAAAATTAATAATTTAGAAAATGAAATTAAAACTTTAAAAGAAAAAAAAAATGATAAAAAAAATGAAAATAATTTAGAAAATGAATATAAGAAAAAAATAAATTTATTAGAAGAAGAAATAAAAAAATTAAAAAATGTAAAAAAAGAAAAATCAAAAGAAAAAGAAAAAGAAAATAATAATGAAATATTAAAAAAAAAAATATTAGATTTAGAAAATGAAAATAAAGTATTAAAAAGAAATTTAGAAAAAAAACAAATTGTTTCAAAAGATAAAAGAAATAAAGAAAATAAAAATGAAACTAATGAAAATAAAAAATTAAAAAGTAAAAAAAAAGAAAATGATTACGAAAATGAAATAAATAATTTAAATAAGATTAAAAATGAATTAGAAATTAAAAATAATAATTCTTCAAAAAAAATAATTGAATTAGAAAAAGAAATTGAGAATTTAAAAAAAAATATTCCTTTAAATAAAAATAATATCTCTTCTTCTTTAGAAGAAAATTTAAATGAAAAAAATAATGAAATTATTTTATTAAAAAATGATTTTGAAAAAATAAAAAATAAAAATTTAGAAAATGAAGATTTAATTAAATCTTTAAAAGAAAAAAATAATGAATTTGAAAATTTAATTATTGAATTAAAAGAAAAAATAAATAATGAAAATAATAATTTAAATAATGAAAAAGAAAAAAACAATTTAGAAATTCAAAAATTAAAAAATCAAATTTTAAATAATGAAAAAAGTTTAAATGAATCAGAATTAAAAAATAAAAATTTAAAAAATGAATATGATATAATTAATAAAGATAATAATGAATTAAAAGAAAAAAATAAAGAATTTGAAAATAAAATTATAGAATTAATAAAAAAAATAGAAGAAATACAGAAAATAAATTATGAAAAAGAAGAATTAGAAAAAAAAAATAAAAATGAAATAATTTTATTAGAACAAAAAATAGAAAATTCATTAAATGAAAATAAAGATTTAAAATTAAATTATGATAATTTAGAATTAACAAATGAAAAAATAAAAAATGAATTATTAGAAAAAAATAAAGAAATAAATAAATTAAATGAAGATATAAATAAAATAAAAAATGAAAAAGAAAAAGAATTAACAGAAAAAATAGAAGAAAAAAATAATAAAATAAATGATTTAGAAAATGAAAATAAATTAAAAGAAGAAAATTTAGTAAAATTAAAAAATGAAAATAAAAATTTATCTTCTCAAGTAATTTTTGAACAAAAAAATAATAAAATAAAAATGGAAACTTTAGAAAAGCAATTAAATATTTTAAAAGAAAATATAAAAGAAAATGAAGAAGAAATAGAAGAAAAAAATAATAATATTGAAGAATTAGAAACAAAAATAAAAAGAAAAAAAATGGAAAATGAAAATTTAAAAAAAAAATATAATAACGAAATAGAAACATTAAAAAATATAAATGAGAAAATAAAAAAAGAACAAGAAGAAAAAGAAAAGAATAAAGAAAAAGAAATAATAGAATTAAAAAAAAATAATGAAAATATAATAAAAGAAAAAGAGAAATTAAATAAAGAAATAAATTCATTAAAAGTAATAATAAATACAAGAAAAGAAGATGATATAAAAAAACAAGAATTATTATTAAATATATTAAATAAAGGATATGATGAAAAAGATAATTTAGATGAATTAAGAAAAAAAAATTTATATTTAAGAGTTCAATTAAAAAATAATCAAGAAACTATTTTAAAAGCAAATGATTGTATTAAAAAAGCAAAATATTTTGATAATATTACTGTTTATGGAAAAATTTTAATGCAAAATTTTAAACCTTCTAATAATGAAGAAATTGATGCTGTTAATAAATTACTTTTTATGTTTAAAGATACTGCTAATTCTAATAAAAATTATAAATTCGATAAATCTGATATTAATTTAGAAGGTGTTGAAAAAAAAAAAGGATTTTTTGATAGATATTTTAATTAGGTTTTTCTTATATAATTTTTTCTTTTTTTTTTGTTTATTTATTTCTTTTCTTTTTTTAATTTAAAATGGCATTTTTTAATTAATATTTTAAAATTATTTTTTTCTTTTTTTTATTGTATTTCCTTTTTAGGAATGATTATTTTTTATATAAATAAAAAAAATTGATTTATTAATTTAATTTTATTTTTAATACATGGAAGAAATGGATTTAGATACAGTTCTTGTAAATAAAAAGATTCCTGAAAAACAAAAAGAACAATTAATAAAATTTTTGGTTGAAAATTATAATAGCGATGGAAATGAATTATATTTAAATTTTAGTGAAGAATATCTTTTAGTTGGAAAACATCAATTAATTTTTGAAAATAATAAAAAGGAATTAAATATATTAGTTTTTTATCCAACAAATTTTCCAAAAGAAAAACCTGAATTTTATTTTGAATGGAAAAAAGATATATTTATTTCAGAAGAATATGAGGAAGAAGTGATTGGTAAAGTAAATTTAAAAATTAATCCTTTTTTTTTTTGTGAGTGGGATTCTGAAACACTAAATTTAAAAAAAATATTATTTTCATTTAAAAAAACTTTTGAGACTAATTATCCTTTTATTCAAAAAAAAAAAGAGAATAAATATAATGGAAATTGTAAATTCGAACCTTTAATAAAAGTTAAAATTAATAATATAATAGAAGCTGTTAAGAATTCTGAAATTGATAATATTTTTAGTTTAAAGAAAGAAGAAAAAAAAAATAAAAAAAAAGAAAAAAAAAAAAATAATTCTGATCCTGATGAAAATGATATTAAAGATTTAATGATAAAAGAAATTTTATATATAATAAATGACAATAAAATTTTAGAAAATCAATTAACTAAAATTCAATCTTCAAAAAAAAGTCTTTTAGAAATAGATGAGAGTTTAAATTTTAATATTTCAAGTTCAGAAATTAAAACTTATATTAAAGATTTAAAGGAATTAAAAAAAAAGTATATCGATATAGAAAAAGATTTACAAGAAAAAACAAAGGAATGTAACATTAATAATATAGATTCATTTATAGAAATAGGAAATCCAAAACAATTAAAATATATATCTTTAGAAAAAACATTAGAAGAATATTTACATATGATTAAAAAACTGTTTTCTTCTAAAATTATTAATTTTAATAAAGCAATGATAACATTTAGGAGAATTTCTTTAGAAATATTTAATTTAAAATATCTTATTTCAAGGAATATAATTAAATAATGATTTTAAAGAAATTATATATAAAAAATAATAAATATAAAAAAGTTTTAAGAAATAATTAAATTATCATTTTATTTTAATTATTAAAATGAATGAAATTCAAATAGATTCTTTTTCTTCTTTAAATGAATCAAATAAAATTAGAAAATTAAATTATAGGAAAAAGTAAATAATATAATGAAATTTAGGGATTTAAATAATAATTCAAAAGAAATTTTAAATATAAATAATTCTGAAATAATAATATTAAATTTAAGTTATAATAATTTAACTTTTTTTCCAGATAATTTATTAAAATTAGAAAATTTAATTTCTTTAGATATAAGGAAAAATAAATTTGAAAATATTGATGATTTAATAAAAAAAATATCTGGATTTAAATATTTATCTGAATTAAAATTTGATTTTTCTTCAATTAATCAAGTTGAAAATCTTCTTTTAAAATCACCTCAAATTATTTTTATAAATGGAAAAAATACAAAAGACTTTATAAATAATATTAATTTAAATGAAGAAGAAATTGAAAAAATTTCTCTTGAAAAATCTCTTCAAATTTATAATAATATTTTTACTAATATTCAAACTCAATTTCAGAAAAATAATTCTAATTTAACAAATGATTTTCATAATCAATTTCAAAATTTAATTAATGATGAAGCTTCTAATATTAATAATTCTTCTAATAAAGATAATTATGTTAATTTAATTAATGTTTTTAAAAGTGAAATAAATATTTTAAAATTTTTACTTCTTAATTATTTATCTAATATTGAATATTTAAAAGATAAAAGAGAAGAAATTGGAAATGTAATAATCAATAATTTTAATAATGTTATTGATAATTTATTTAAATGTTTTTCCCAAATAAATGATAATTATAATAAATTTAATTCTAAACTTAGAAAACAAATTGAAATAATATTAAATTATATAAATGAAGAAAATGAAAGTTCAAATAAAATAGAAAAAATAAAAAAAGAATTCAATAAACAATTAAAAATATATAAAGATGAAAAAGACTTTTATTTAAATAAAATAGAAAGATTAGAAATAGAAAATAAATATATGACAGAGCATTTAATTAAATTAGGATTAGGTTTATCAAAGAAACTAAATAAGGAAGAAAATATGATAAAAAATAATAAAATATTAAAAAATAATAATTTAATTGAAATTAACGGTTCAAAAAATATATCAATTAAAAATTTAAATGAGATTATTAATGAAATATACAATTCAAAAATAGAATATGATAAAAAATGTTTTGAATATAAAATACCAAAAGTTACAATTGAACAGCATATGTATAATTATTTAAATAATAAATATGGTTTAAAAAATATTGTTATTGAATGGACTTCTAGTATTTTATTGGGAATTAATATTTATTCAAATGAAGATAGTGATATTAATTTATTTGGAAAAATATATAGAAATGAAATTGATGAAAATGAAAGATTTAATTTAATTAAATTAAAAAATTCAATTAATGAATTTTTAGAATTATATTTAATGAATAAAAATCCTTTAAAAAATAGAAATGAAATACATAAAATTTATTTATTTAAATTAGAAAATTTTTTAATTGAAGATGAATGGAAATTCATTTTATATTCGATTTATTCAAAAGAAGAAGGAAAAATAATAGAAAAAAGAATATTAAATATAATAAATGAATTAAATAATAATAAAATTAAAAAAAAAACTTTAAATGATAAAAATAAAAAAAATATTATAACAAGAGAAGAATATGATAAAATTAATTTAAATAAATTAGATTTGAATATTTCTTTTAAAGAATTTGTTCATATAATAACAGATTATCAAATATGTTATAGAGAAAAATATTTGAAAAATTTTTTAATGTTATTTAAACAATATGATACAGATTCAAATGGAATTATTAATGAAGAAGAATTTATAAATTTATGTAGTTCAATTTCCTATATTAAAAATGAAGGAAATTTATATATCAAGAAATTATTAAATAAAATTGATCCATATAATTTCAAAAGTATAATTTATAATGATTGTATAAAATTATTTTCTTCAGAAATTATTGAAATAATAATTAATGAAAAAAAAACAAAAATCACTCTTTTAGATAATTTATGTATAAATGAAATAAAAAATCAATAATAATATATTTTAAGAATCATTTTATATTTAAAAATTTTTTGATTTATATAATTAAAAACTATTTTTTAAAAAAAAAAAATGGACAATCAAAACAAAGATACAAATAAAAGTAAAAGCTCAATTTATATTGAGCTTATATTATTGATAGAAACAATTTTGTCTAAATGCAAGAACGAAGAAACAAAAGAAAATTATTTAGAACATGGTGAATTATATTCTTATGTAATAAACAGAATTCAAAAAATAAATGGGGAAATGAAAAAAATAAATGTAAAAGAAAATGAAATAAAAGTAATTAAAAGGTTTCCAAATTTGCCAAAACAATTTTTAGAAAATATTAAAGGAGCAATTGATAAATATTATTATCAATTAATTGATGATAATGAAAATGATAATTCTTTCGAATCAAAAAAACAAAATGATTTAAAAAAAAATAAAACTGAAATAATTAATAAAAAAATTGAATTTCCAAAAGAAAAAAAAAATAATAATAATAATGATATTAAAAGTTGTGAATCTAATTCAAAAAAAATATTTTATAATACTCATAATAATTCACTTGTAGTAAATGAAGAATTATTTATAAAAAAAGAAAATGAACTGGTAATTAATGATAAAGTTCAATCAGGAAAAGGAGATAATCTTGAAAATCTAATATTAGAAAGTTCATTTAAAGAATCTGATTCTTTTTTCACCAATGAATTTGAAGAAACTCAAGATAATTCTGAAATAAACACATTTATGACATCTATTAAATTTAATGAAACTAATTTGTTAACTTCAGTTAATGATCAAGATAATTCGGTTAATCTTTATTATGAAGAGAATGTAAATAAATTACAAAAATATGATTCAAAGAATACATTTTTTGATTTATTAAAAAATGAAGAAAAATTTACAACAGAGCCTATTATTTATATCTATAAATATGAAATAACAGATGAGAAAAAAGATGAAATAAACGAAAAAATATCTCTTTTTATTTTTTTTCTTTCTAAATTAATTGTTTTTAACAACAATCCCCAAAAAGAGTGTGAATATATTTATAATAATTATTTTAAATGTTCTCATGATTATAAAATAGAACATAAAGGGTCTTTTATATTATTTTTTTCTTACAAAGAAAACAATCGAACAAAAGAAATTAAATGTCTCAAATTTAATATAATTGAGAAAATATTTGAAAAATTCACTTTTGAAATTAAAAAAGAATATTTTATAGATTCCGATTTAAATTTTTATCGAATTAATGGTTTGAATGGTATTCAAATTAAAGAGGATACCATTATTTTATTGTTTTAAATATTATTATTAAATTTGATTTATTTTTATCCCAGAAATTTTGGGAGAATTTTAGATTAGTTTTATTTGAAAAATTTAAAAACTTTAAATTAGTTTTATTTGATAAATCCTATAGGATTTATTGATTTAAAAATATAAACAAACACTAAAAAAATAATATTTTTTTTTTTTAAAAATAAAAAAAATATAATTGTCAATAATTGAATATAAAAATCCTTCATACATTTAACAATCATAATTATTTATCATTTTATTATTTTCATTTTTTATTTCTTTAAATTTATATTCTTTTCCATTAAACAACAATGTTAATATATTTTGGATTGTTTTTGAAACATAAATTTTAATTTTACAAAAAAAATTTTTGGATATTTTGTACATATAAATAATTAATTTTATTTGAAATTATTTAATTTACTTATTGAAAATATAAAAAAAATAATTTATATTGAGATTGAATTTAATTTTAATACGTAAAAAGATTTAGTAGTTAATAAAAAAATTAAAAGTTACTTTTAAAAAATAAGAATTAAATTATCAACAATTTGGAGAAGTATAAAAATTATTTTCGCAATTATTACAACAAGAATAATTATAAAAATAATGACATCCACCACAAATTTGACAATAACAAACATTTCTTCTAAGAGGACCTCTCATACTCATAAAAGAATTATTTAAAAATTGATTATTATTATTATATCTTATTGAATTATCCAAAGAATTATTTCTCATATTATTATTTTCATTAACTAAATTATTGCATAAAGGAGATAAATTTTTATTTTCTTTTCTAAATGTATTATAATAATTATCTGTTGGAGAAGTTCTTATTATATTATCATTATTATTATTATTTGTTCTATTATATTTCATAATTTCTTTATTTTGATTTTGTGGATTATTTAAATTATAATTTCTATTAAAGTTTGAAATATGTAAATTATTATTAAAATTATAATTACCTGAATCATTTCCATATGTAAAATTATATGTAAATTTATTTCTATTTTTTTCTAATTCTTTCTTTAAATTATTATTAGAATCATCCATTTCATTTAATAATTTAATTGGATTTAATTCTCTATTATTAATTGGTTTATTTCCTATAAATTGAGGATTATATTGTTTTTTATTATTTTCATACTCTTCATTTTCAGTTTGAGTAAATGAATCAACAGATAAAGCTTTTTTAGGATATTTATTATTATCTTCTTTATCAAATAAAATATCTCTATTAGAAATTAAATCTTCAATACTTGAATTATATAAAGGAGAATTATTAATGTTATTATTCCTTATATGTCCATTGTACCCTTCATTAATACTATTTGATTTAATAAATTTATTTTTATTTTCTTTTATTTGATTATAACTATTTCTTTTTATTCTTACTCTATCTATTTCAATATTACTAGTTTTTTGAGGTCTATTGATATACATATTTTTGTTATAATAATTATTATCATTATTGTTATTTGGATATTGAGGTCCTATTGAAAATGTTGTTCTATCAGAAGATCTAAATGTATTTAATCCTAAATTTTTGTTTTTATTTTTATTATTATTATCAAAAATATTATCTTTTGTCTTTGGTTGAATTTTACTTATGTCTCTGTTTGAAATTTGTTTTCTATAACCTTCATTTTTTTTTGTAGTTGATTTTATATTTTTATTTTCATCAGTATATCTTTCAGATAAGGAATTTTTATGTAAAATTAAATTTCTTTTTTGAGAATCTATTAATTTTTTATCTGAAAAATCAGTTTCCTGATAATTTGGATTTAATTCATTTTCATTTTTTTTATCATTATATAAATCTTTCATATAATTATCTCTATTAGAATAAGGATTATTAACATCTAATAAATTGTTTTTTTCTGGAAAATCATAATAATTCATTTTATTATAATTTTCATCTTCACTTTGAGTTTTACTTTTATCACTTTTATCTATACTTAATTGATTTAATCTTCTACTTCCTTTTATTTGATTTAATCTATCAAATTTATCTATTTCTTTTTCTTTTTCATTTCTACTATTTTTATTATTATTAAATGGATTATTTCTATCATTTATATTTAATGTATTTGGTTTAATTCTATTACTTTCATTACTTTTTGGATTCATTGTATCACTTAATTCATAAGGTAATTCCATATTATTTTTATTAAATTGATTATTTAAATTTGAAGGCATCTTATTTATATTTAATCTATTTGAATCATTATTTTTTATGTTTTTATTTTCTTTTGGAATTATTTTATTTCTTTGAAAGTTTTCTATTGTTGATGGCATATAATTTTGTTTTGGAATATTATAATATTCATTTTGAGATTTTTTAGTTTGATTGATTAAATTTTTATTTATGTCATGTTCTGGTTTTATATTCTTTGGATATTCTGAATTTTCTAAAGAAGGATCATCTATATATTTTGGCTCTTTTATTATATTTTTTTTCTCTGATTTTAATGAATTTTGATTTTGAGGTTTTATTGAATATGTTATATTTTCACTTGTTTCTAATTTATTTTGTTTTTTAGGAATTTTTTCTTCATTGTCATTTGTGAAATAAATACTTGGAATTTGTTTATCATCACTATCTCTTTTATTATATTTATTTTTATTTATATCCTCTTCTCTATTATATGAAATTATTTTATTATCTTTTTTAGGAATATTACTATCTGATTCATTATAACCATAATTTCCCATATTTTTATCTATATTGTTTTTAGTTATATTATCTTTATCATATAAATTACTTGTTTTTCTTGGTTTATCTTCATCATCTATGTCATATAAATTACTTGTTTTTCTTGGTTTATCTTCATCATCTATGTCATAAATATTACTTGTTTTTCTTGGTTTATCTTCATCATCTATGTCATATATATTACTTATTTTTCTTGGTTTATCTTCATCATCTATATCATATATATTACTTATTTTTCTTGGTTTATCTTCATCATCTATATCATATGTATTACTTATTTTTCTTGGTTCATCTTCTTCATCATATATATCATACATATAATAATTGTCTTTAATTGTTTTATTATAATTTTCCTTTTTTGTATCATATAAATTTTGACTTTGCTTTTTACTATCATCGATATTATATTTATCATTATTATATTTTGATATTTTATTCTCTTTATCTTGATTGAAAGGTAATTTATCATTTTTATTAGGATATTTTATTCCTTTATTGTTATTTTTATTTTCAATGTTTTTATTTCCCTTTGGAATTTTTTTTCCTGAATTGTCATCTTTATATGAATTCATATTTGTTTTATTGTCAGAAATATCTTTTTTACTATATGGTATATTATTTTTTGAATCTGAATTATCTTTTTGAAAAGGTAATTCATAGTTTTTAGGGGTGTTTGATGTTTGATTAGGTTTTTTAATATTTTTATCATTTATATAATTATTATATGGTTTAGTTTTATTTGTTTTATCATAAATATTATTACTTGGTTTATTTTTATTTTCTTTATTATCATTTTTATTACTATTATCAGTATTATTATATGGCTTTTTTTTATTATTGTCATATATATTATTCCCAGGTTTATTCTTATTAATTCCATCATTTATTTTACTTTCTGGTTTTTTATGAATGTTTTCATTTGGCTTATTTCTATTATTATCTAAATTATCATAATCATTTTTAGAGAATTTTTTATTCATTCCACTATCATATGGCTTATTTTTTTTGTCATTATCATCTTTTTTATTTT